>Ga0334893_1000427_pt1 | contig 57987 bp, 57 predicted proteins | sample GraSluR3_MG_5_FD_207218 | JGI IMG/M metagenome (GOLD analysis project Ga0334893, IMG submission 207218) | Sludge microbial communities from methane-producing bioreactor in Wageningen University, Netherlands - Granular Sludge_09_05-R3 | ecosystem: Engineered > Bioreactor > Anaerobic >...
CACCTACCGTAGGGTTTGTCCCAGTTGGGGTCGAGGTAGGTAAGCTCCCAGCTATCCCATATGGCGTCAAAATGGGGGTTGGTAATCATTACCTGTCGATACATACCCATGATTAGCTCGCGCCACTTCTCAAAGGGTAGCTGCTTATGCTCAAGAAATGTGCTTGACATGGTTCGGGCTACTGCAATATCACTATTTAGCCAGCTCTCGATAACCATGGCGTAATGGTCCGTGTATGAGATGGTAAGGCTGGTGAGATTTTTTCGTGCTGTCCTTTGCGATGTGGTTGAGAAATAGCCAATGGTTACTGCAAACAGAATCAAGGCCACGCCCAGAACAAAAACGGATATTTTCTGTCGAACATTGAGCTTAATCTTCATAACAAGGATGGTTGTTGGGTTATGGTATCAAGCTTTAAACATAGCAAAAAATAGGATATCGAACGCACAGTTTGTTCATTTTATTACTTTATTAAATGCTCTATTGGAGCAAAAAGCAGATTTGGCCTTAAAAAATCAGAATACTATCATTTTTTAATTATTTTTGCTTTTGCCTGAGGATTAACCCAGAGCTTTTTGCGCAATACTCTTGCTAAAATTAACTTAACCACCATACAACACCATAATACCTAATGACCATTAAATCTACTGGTGATATACACGCTAGGTTAAAGCTGCTCAAGTCTATCTCAATTTTTAAAGATCTCGATAGTACGTTACTTGTCGATTTGGCCGAGGCGCTTACACCAAAATCAATTAAAACCAATGAGGTTCTGTTCAGTAAGGGCGAGAAGGACTACTCCCTTTACCTTGTGGTATCGGGTAAGGTGAAGGTTCATTCTGGCGATCATATTTTTGCTCATTTTTCAAAGAATCAGTATTTCGGAGAGTACTCATTAGTTGATTCAACCCCCCGCAGTGCAACCGTAACCGCTGTTGAGCCCACCGAACTACTGAGGCTCGAGCAGAGGGTGTTTTACACTTTAATTGAAAAACTTCCCCATATCTCACAGGGTATGCTTAAGGCTCTTGTGTTAAGACTTAGGGATTACAATAAGCTGGAAGCCGAGCTTACCCAGAAGAACATTGAGATTGAGAATCAAGCGAAGGAGCTTGAAAAACAGCGCGCCGAGCTTGAGGCGCTGAACTCCACCAAGGATAAGTTCTTTGCCATAATTGCACATGATCTAAAAAATCCATTCAGCACCGTTTTGGGGTTAAGCGAGCTGTTGGCCCGTGAGTTTGAAACCTTCGATTCCGAAAGCCTCAAAAACTTCATTAAACAAATCTATAAATACTCAAATAGCACTTTCAACCTGCTTGAGAACCTGCTTCAGTGGTCGATGGTGCAAACCGGCCGGATGCCCCTTAAACCACAATTCGTTAACCTCAAAGATATTATTAAGGATAGCGTTGAGCTGCTTGACGGAAATGCTGTAAGCAAGGGCATTAATATCGAGATGTCGCTTTGCGAAGAGTGCATTGCATTTGTTGATACAAACCAAATAACGGCAGTTGTTCGTAACCTGCTAACCAATGCCATAAAGTTTACCGCTGTAGATGGTATCGTTTCTGTTTCGGTTAAACCTTACAACGAGTTTTGGCTAGTAACCATTGCTGATAACGGTATTGGCATTAGCGAGTATGATCAAAAAAAATTATTTAAGATCGATTCAAACCCAACCACCATTGGCACCTCACAGGAGAAGGGAACCGGTTTGGGGCTAATTCTATGCCATGAGTTTGTGGAGCGTAATGGAGGGAAAATTTGGGTTGAAAGCGCCCTTGGTAAGGGGAGCAGCTTTATGTTTACCGTTCCAAAATCCGATAAAAACCTAGAGTCCGTTTAGTCCTTGAAAATTGCTATCGTTGGTACTAAGGGTATTCCCAATGCTTATGGAGGGTTCGAAGCCTTTGCCGAGAATATATCGGTTAGGTTAGCAGCCAAAGGCTTTGCTGTAACCGTTTTTCAGCCGCACCAAACAACCGCTCACCTTGAACCTTTTGAATCGGTAGCTCGATTTGGGGTGAAGGTTTTTGGGCTATTGCCCCAGAACTTGCAAAGGGTTCAGTACAACCTCTCCACTTTGCACAACCTAAAGCATCAAAACTTTGATGTGGCTCTTTGCTGCGGGCATAGCCCCTCTATTTTCTTACCCTTCTTCTCGCGAAGGTTTAGACACCATCTGGTTGTGAATATGGACGGGTTGGAGTGGAAAAGGGAAAAGTGGGGATTTTTTGCTCGTTCAATGCTAAAGCTATCAGAAATGCTAGCCGTTAAGTTTTGCAACACCCTGGTTGCCGATAGCCAGGCTATCCAGCTCTACCTAATAAATCAATACAACAAAAAATCGGTGTACATACCCTACGGAGCTAATGATGACGAGGTTGGGTTAGATGATGTTGTTTTAGAAAAACATAGCCTCCGGCCCATGGAGTATGGACTACTAATCGCTAGGATTGAACCCGAGAACAGGATTGAACAGGCCCTCAAAGCATTTAATGCTTTGAATAAGAAGCTAGTGGTGGTTGGAGGGCTTGAAACACCATATGGTAAGGCGATAATGAAACGGTTCTCTGGATTTAAAAATGTTGTTTTTGCCGGTGGAGTGTATAACCAATCCTCACTCAATACCCTCCGTAAATACTGTAGGGTGTATTACCATGGGCATACCGTGGGCGGAACAAACCCTTCGTTGCTCGACGCCATGGCCGCTGGGTGTATGGTGGTTGCCAGCGATAATGTCTATAACCGCGAGACTCTTAACCACTGCGGATTTTTCTTTAACAGCCCTGAAGATCTCCTGGAGAGAATAAATGAAGCTTGGAATGCTGATGGTATTGCACGATATGCAATGGCAGAACGTTGTATTGAAAGAGTGAAAGAACATTACACATGGAGTGTTGTTGTGGATAGGTACGTTAACCTTTTTAATAGCTTGACGAATGAGAAAGCATAAGATTGTATTTGTGTTTGTTGTGTTTGCCATGATAACCTTTTTGTGGAGCGGGTGTACAACACAGCGTATATTCAGTCGGACAGAAAGCTTCGAGAGTTTTTATCAAAAATTTCATAACGATACAGCTTTTCAGCACTCTCGCATACATTTTCCTTTGCAGGGGAAAAAGGTGGACAGCACGGGTGAGCAAGATTGGACATTGCAGAATTGGACAACACTTACCATTCCTGTGTTCGAGGTCGACACATCGGTATTTAACGTTAGCTACGACCAGCAACCAAGATCGTTTACCCAAAAATCATGGATTGACAATTCGGGCTTTAGCGTTGAGTTCCGATTCGAGGTAATTAAGCGTAAGTGGTTCCTTGTGTTTGCCGAGGAGGTAAATCTATAGCATGTTGAGCACAAGCGAAGAGAACCAGATAGATAGGAAAATTTGCTGCATAAAAACGTTAGAATAATTTGATTGATTGCCATCACACGCTCAGGCACATTTGGCTGCCCCAGCGCACGTGCGACCGCTTCGCAGCTTAAAGAGCCTTCATTTTGCCTACGCACTCAAGCTCACCCGCCACCCTTAATAGCTCGTTGACAGGAATTATGGAAAACAGAAGGTTAAATGACCTGAAAAATGTATTTTTGAAACTTAAATCTACCTTTGAATTAAATGAAACTATACGAAACGCTGGAGAAACAACTCAAGAAAGAACCCAACTTCGTGGCAGATAACGGAGAACTGAAAAAATGGGTTGTGCTTAACAAAGCACAGAACTTTGACGAAGAATTGATTGGACTGTTGCTCGACAATACCGAACTCAAACAGAAGTTTTTTGTAAACGTAAAAGAAGTACTTGTTTTCAAGCAAAATCTCTTCCTGGATTTTCTGGAGCAGAAAAGCTACCTTAATGACAGCTATACGCGCTACAAAAACAAAATCGGTCTTACCATTGATGGCAAATTCCTGAAACAACGCAACGAGGTGGCATTGGTGTGGCCGTTTAAAGACTGCATACTAGAAGGGGGACAAAGCCGGGAAGAAGACAAACGGGAAGAAATATTCTTTAACGAAATTTTAGCACAGGACGAAATTACCCAGCTTTTAGAGCCTAAAGTGCTGACCAACGCTAAACGCATAAATGCCGAAGGCGAAAAACCGCTTGACCAATTTAACAGAAACGAATACGGCACCATTACCGACAACCTGATTATTAAAGGCAATAATCTTTTAGCACTACACACACTAAAAAAAGAATTTGCCGGAAAAGTTAAGCTGATTTACATAGACCCGCCTTATAACACAGATTCAGATAGTTTCAAATACAATGACAGTTTTAATCATTCTTCTTGGCTTACTTTCATAAAAAACAGACTTTATACTGCAAAAGAGTTGTTAAATAAAGAAGGAGTGATTTTCATACATATTGGAGACCAAGAGTTACATTATTTAAAAATTGTTGCTGACGAAGTTTTTGGGAGAGATAACTTTATTGCAACTATTCCAAGAAAAACACGAAGCGGTAAATCAGATGTTCCGTGGAAACTTTCTCAGGATTTTGATTGGATGCTTGTTTATACAAAGTCAGCACCAAAAACAACACAACTTTTCAAAAGAGCCATTGAACGCAGATATCATAAAAGTGATGATTTTCCTAATGATGAATGGAGGCTATCAGATTTGACAACCCAAAGGTCAATAATTGAAAGACCTAATTCAAATTTCACAATGATTAATCCTAAAAATGGGGATAAATATCCTGTGAATCCGAATAGATGTTGGAGTGTAACAGTTGACACTTTCGAGGAATTTTATAGAAAAGGAAAGATTGTTTTTCCAGGCGATTATGATTTTTTGAAAATTAGCATACCTGCTATGCGGATTTTCAAGTCAGAAGAAGTTGAGAAGAATGGTGATGATTTCGATAAGACCTATATTTCTTCTGACTTTTTGAACAAAGCTATGAATGAATTGCTTGGAACAGATACTTTTAACAAAATCGGAACCGATGAAATGGTCGCCCTTTTTGGAAATAAAAAGTTTGACTATCCTAAAAATGAATTATTACTACAAAGGATTATTGAGTACTCAACCAATGATAGTGACATTGTTCTTGATTTTTTCTTAGGCAGCGGAACTACCGCATCAGCAGCCCATAAAATGGGAAGACAGTACATTGGCATTGAGCAAATGGACTACATTGAAACAGTTGCCGTGGAAAGGCTTAAAAAAGTCATTGGTAAAAAAGTTCCATTGGCACAGGGTGAAGCAACTCAACAAGAACTTGCCCTGGTAAACGAACAAAATGGAGAATACTTCAAGTTGGAATATGACAAGGGAGGAATTTCCAAATCCGTGAATTGGCAAGGCGGTGGCTCATTCGTCTATCTCGAGCTGAAAAAATTCAACGAAACTTTTATGGAGCAGATTGAAGAAGCAAAGAGTACCGAAACTCTTTTACAGATTTGGGAGCAAATGAAAGCCAAGTCGTTTTTCAAATATAGTATCGATTTACGCGCTTTTGAAAACAGTTTAGATGAATTCAAACAATTTGACCTGAAAAGACAGAAAGAAATTCTTTGCGAGCTATTGGATAAAAACCAGCTGTACGTCAATCTCTCTTCGCTCAATGATGCCGATTTTGCCTGCACGGAAGGAGAAAAACGTCTGAACCAAGATTTTTACAGTCTGTCTAAACCAAGATTTAAAAAATGACAAGATGGACAAGATGAGTAAAAATCAAGGGAATCCTAAAATCTTGCAAATCCTGGTTAAGACAAAGGAAGAGCAGGATAAAATAACGCACAGGATAATCGGGTGTGCAATGGAAGTGCATAACACACTTGGCAATGGTTTTCAGGAAGTGATTTATCAGCGTTGTTTGTCCATTGAATTAAACGAAAATGGTATTGAGCACCAGCGGGAAGTTGAAATGCCTATTTTTTATAAAGGCTGGGAAGTGGGTTTGCGTAGAGCAGATTTTTTTGGTAATGAACGAAATTATGGTTGAATTAAAAGCAGTTATTAATTTGGAAGATGTGCATTTGGCACAAGCAATGAATTACTTGGAAGCCTATAATCTACCAACAGGCCTGCTTATCAATTTTGGGGCTAAAAGCTTACAATTCAAACGGATTTTCAATAAATCCTGGCAATCCAAAAATCTCCCTAATCAAGGTTTAGACAATGAATAGTGAAATACTGTTGTACCAATCGGATGACGGGCAGATAAAAATTCAGGTTCGCCTGGAGAATGAAACCGTTTGGCTCACACAGGCCGATATGGTGGAATTGTTTCAAACCACTAAGCAAAATATCAGTCTTCACATAAAAAATATTTTTAAAGAAGGCGAATTGGACGAATATTCAGTTGTCAAGGAATACTTGACAACTGCCGCAGACGGCAAAAGCTACCGCACTAAACATTACAACTTAGATGTCATCATATCGGTCGGTTACCGGGTGAAATCGCTTCGTGGCACACAATTTCGGATATGGGCTACCGAACGTTTGCGCGAATATCTGATTAAGGGCTTCACCATGAATGATGACTTGCTTAAGCAGGGCGGAGGCTATTTTGAAGAATTGCTGGAACGCATTCGGGATATTCGCTCGTCAGAAAAAGTATTTTACCGGAAAGTGCTTGAAATTTATGCAACCAGTATCGATTACGACCCAAGAGCCGAAATTACTCAACTTTTTTTCCAAACAGTTCAAAACAAGCTGCATTGGGCTGCTCATGGACACACAGCTGCTGAAATAGTTTTTCAAAGGGCAAATGCCCAATTGCCATTTATGGGCTTAACAACATTTAAGGGTAAAAAACCGACTAAACAGGAAATAGGTGTTGCCAAAAACTATCTATCCGAAGAAGAGTTAGCCGTATTAAACCGCTTGGTTTCCGCATACTTAGATATTGCTGAAATCAATGCCATGCAGCGCAAGCCCATGTATATGAAAGATTGGATTGAAGTTTTGGACGGGTTTATCAAAATGAGCCGACAAGATGTATTGACCCACGCAGGGAAAATTTCAGCAGAGATAGCACAGCGCAAAGCATTGGCAGAATATGAGACTTACAAAAGCAAATCGGACAATGAGTTATCGGAAGTTGAAAAGCAATTCATAGCAAGTATTGAACAAGCCGATAAAAAATTGAAAGCATTAAAATCCAACGATACTAAAAAGAAAGAGTAATGGGATTCCTATACGAAATATTCAATAATTCATTCGTTCAGAAAGCGTTGGCTCAGGTTGTCATACCTAACAGCATTTCTGATAACCTGAAATTTAGCATCAGACCTTATCAGGAAGAAGCTTTCAAACGATATATTTTTCTTGACCGGGAAGATTTAGATGAAAAACCGAATAAGCCTTACCACTTGCTTTACAATATGGCAACGGGTAGCGGAAAGACTTTGATAATGGCAGGTTTAATGTTGCACCTTTACCAAAAAGGCTATCGTAACTTTTTGTTTTTTGTAAACAGCAACAATATCATTCAGAAAACCAAAAACAATTTTCTGAATCCGCAGGCTTCAAAATACCTGTTCAACGACAAGATTGTGATTGACGGAAAAGAAGTGTTAATCAAAGAGATTGACAACTTCGAAGAAGCCGACAATCAGAATATCAATTTGAAGTTTACCACCATTCAACAGCTGCACATTGACTTGAACAACACCAAAGAAAACAGCGTTACCTACGAAGATTTTAAGGACAAAAAATTGGTGTTGATTGCTGACGAAGCTCACCACTTGGTAGCAGGAACGAAATCGGGTAATATGTTCGGCAGTTGGGAAGATACCGTAAAGAAAATTCACGATTCCAATTTTGAAAATGTTTTATTGGAGTTTACAGCAACTATTGACACCGATACAGCGGAACTAGTCCAACACTATCAAGACAAAGTAATTTTTAAATATGACCTTGCGCAATTCCGTATTGATAAATATTCCAAAGAAATCAACCTTATTCGTTCCTTGTATGACGAGCAAGACCGAATAATCCAAGCCTTGATTCTGAATTTGTATCGTCAGGAATTGGCAACTTCAAACAATATCAATTTAAAGCCCGTAATTCTGTTTAAAGCCAAAAAGACAATCAAAGAATCAGAGCAAAATAAAGAGAATTTTCACAAACTGATTGATGATTTTTCGGTGGCAATGGTAGAGAAGATTAAAAAGACTTCCACTGTTCCAATCGTTCAAAAGGCTTTCCGATTTTTTGAAACTAAAGGTATTTCGGCAAATAAAATTGTAAAACGCATTCAGGCCAATTTTAAACCTGAGAATTGCCTGAGCGCCAACAATGATGCAGAAGCCGAGCAAAACCAAATTTTGCTCAATACATTGGAAGATGAAAACAATCCAATCCGTGCCGTTTTTGCAGTTCAAAAACTGAATGAAGGTTGGGATGTTTTGAATTTGTTTGACATTGTTCGCCTTTATGAGGACCGAGACGGCAAAGACGGAAAGCTAGGAAAAACCACTCTTTCAGAAGCCCAGTTAATTGGTCGTGGTGCAAGGTATTATCCTTTTGCATTGGAAGAAGGGCAAGACAAGTTTACCCGAAAATTTGATGACGATATCTCCAACGATTTAAAAACGTTGGAAGAATTGTATTACCACACCAAAGAAGATAGCCGATACATTTCTGAATTGAAGAAAGCCCTTGTTGATTCGGGAATTTATGAAGATGATGCTAATTTGGTTCAGCTCAATTTGTTCTTAAAACCTGAATTTAAGAAAACAGATTTTTACAGAGACGGACACGTTTTTTTCAACAAGAAAATTGCTAAGAGTTTTGACAACATAAAATCATTTGTTGATTTAGGCGTAAAGAAAACCAACTACCGTCACACATTATCTTCGGGAGTTGGAAGAATGTCGAGTGCATTTTTTGAAATGGAGTCGACCCAATCAAATGATGAAGTAATCAAAACCAAAGATGTAAAACTCACCGAAATTCCGAAAAACACAATTCGTTTTGCTTTAAGTCAAAACCCGTTTTTCTATTTTGATAGTTTATCTCATTACTTTCCAAGCGTTGGTTCACTTTCCAATTTTATTGAAAGCACAGACTTTTTAGCAGGTTTGGAAATCACATTTAGCGGAACAGCCAACCGATTAAAAGAAATCAGCCATTTCGACTATTTGCAAGCCCTAAACGGATTATTGCTAGCAATCGAAGCCGATATTAAAGGCAATTCAACAGAATACGAAGGTTCAGACTATATTTCAGATCGTATTCTCAATGTATTTAAAGACAAAGAAATAAGAGTAAACAAATATGATGAGAGAGCTAAAGGACAGGAAGAATTGGTAGCCAATGAGCCTTGGTATGTTTACAATGCTAACTACGGAACAAGTGAAGAAAAGAAATTTGTAGAACTGTTTTCCAGACGATTTGAAGGACTCAATCAGAAGTTTGAGAACATTTATCTAATTCGAAACGAGCGAGAAATAAAAATATTCGACAAACTCGGAAGAGCTTTCGAGCCAGATTTTTTACTTTTCTGCAAACAAAGAGACAAAGAACAAATGACTTATCAGGTTTTTATTGAACCCAAAGGAAATCAATTGTTAGGATACGACAAATGGAAAGAAGACTTTTTGAATGAAATAAGGGCAGAACAAAAGACCATCAAAATCCAAACAGACACATATTTGATAACAGCAGTTCCTTTTTATAATTACAACAGTGAAAACGAATTTAAGACGTCATTAGAAAACACATTAAACGAATAGAAATGCCAACGCTCATCAGCCACACACATTATTCACTCTTTGTTCTTTTCTTTAGTTGTTCGTGAGCCGCAAGCGGGTTGCCAAGTCGCACAAGCCACCGCTCAGACCAAAACTTGGTAAACCTGGCTGACGGCAAGGCGGGGAGTGTGTCTATTCCCAACGCACGAAAGAAATGACATTGCAGCAAATTTGACAACAACAAAACGACAGAAAATTCAACGCTAGTGCTCACACCCCATCCGTTGTTCGTTATTCTTCAACGATTTTGGCGAAGCGCCATCTTCTGTGCGACCAAAGCCAGTCCGCGGGCTTTCTGTTGATAACCTCCTCTAATTTTTGTGCATAAATATCGGTTACTCTACCCGACGGGAGAGAGGCAGGGTTGTCAGCTAGGAGCGAGAGTTCAACCTCGTAGTAACCCCGTTTAACCCTATAGATGTCTATGAAAAAAATGGGTAGGTTGTGAAGATGCGAATACTTCTCGGGGCCATACAGAAAAGGGGTGTTCTGCTCAAAAAAATTTGCCCAATACGCTTGTTCTAATTGTTTTTTTGTGGGACTTTGATCGGCAGCCATAACAAATATGGTTTTCTTATCCTTATGCTCCTCAAAGGTTTCGGAAGTAAATTTGGTAGATGCCAGGATGGTGCCATATTTCCTCCGGCTGGCCTTCACAAACTTGTCGATAAGGGGGTTGCTAAGTTCCTTATAAAAAGCTACTACGCTAGTATTAATTTGGCCGCTGGCCGAAAGGCTACCCCACTCCCAGTTGGCAATGTGGCCTGTAAGGCCAATAATGCTTTGCCCCGATTTTAGGTAGGGCTCAAGGATCTCGGGGTTTATCACTTTGTGCCGCCTAACCACCTGTTGGTGTGTCATGAGGAAAGCCTTAACCCCTTCGATAAATACATCGGAAATATTTCTGTAGATAAGCTTGGTGAGCCTCTGTTTCTCTTCTACAGGTAGGTTGGGGTATGCCCTTGCAAGGTTCTCGTCAATAGTCTTGCTGCGATAGCCAAAAACCCTGCGTAGCATGAACGCAAAAAAGTCGGAAAACCAATACATTACCCTAAAGGGCATGATTCCAATTAGCACAATTCCAACAAAAAATGCTGCGGCTGTTATAAAGTTTAAGATGTACTTCATGGTGGTAATAATTCGTTACGCAAAGTTGATCGCATGGTCGCAACCTTAAAAGTTAAGCGGTTTGATTGGCAATACTTTAGGTGTAGATAATGTATGAGATTAAGCGTTCCAGATTACTTAACACGGAGATGTTCTACGGTTTTATTACGCTGTTGTTACAATCGAAAAAAACCCTATATCAGCAAAATCATTAAATTGTTAAGGAAAGAGGTTTTTACTGCTACACCAAAAAATCTACAATTATTCCATCGGAGGTTAGAAAATGCTTTGGCTTTATCGAGATGCAATCGCCATTCACATCCATAATGCCCAGGTTAAAATATCTCATAGCTGTTTCCTTTGCCCTGCCGGCAATTTTATTGCCAAAGTTTTTCCGTATATAGGCCAAGTTTGCGCCCCATATGGTGCGCAACGAGGTTAAAAAGTAATCGTTTATTCTGTCGTTTTCCGAGAGGGTTTCCACCTCAATTGCCAGCCAGCCCTTTGCTATTGCCCCCGACCACTCACTAATGGATCGTGGGCTCCAGCATCTACTGGTGCCATTGTACGAATGTGCCGAGGGGCCCAGGCCAAGGTAGGGAACCTGTTTCCAGTATGATGTGTTATGCCTTGAGTGATATCCCGCTAAAGCCAGATTCGAAATCTCGTAGTGAATAAACTTGTTTTGGCTGGCAATGCTCTGCAAAACTTCAAACTGTTCCACGCTTAGCTCCTCGTCAACAGGCTTTACAATGCCCTTGTTCATCTTGCTAAAAAGTGGTGTGTTCTCCTCAAAAATTAAGTGGTAGCACGACAGGTGCTTTACCGGGAGCCCAAAGGAGGTAGTAAGATTATCCTTCCATATTTTTGTGCTGGAGTAGGGTAGGCCATATATCAAATCGATACTTATGTTGTCGAACTGTGCTTGTGCAGCCCACTCTACCGATTTTATGGCCTGAGTAGCATTGTGCCGACGACCAAGCTGCTTAAGGTCACCATCGTCGAACGACTGAATACCAATGCTAATGCGGTTTACGCCTACGCTTCTTAAATCATTTAGGTAGGATAAGCTCAAGTCATCGGGGTTTGCCTCAATGGTAATTTCTGCATTTTTACTTACCCGAAAGTTTGCAGATATTACATTTAGAATTGCCTCAATTGCATTCACGCCTAACATCGAGGGGGTTCCGCCGCCAAAGTAAATTGTATCAATGGCATTGTCAGCAAGATAATCTTTGCGAAGGCGCAACTCTTGCGATATGTACTTGGCAAAGCTTTCAGTTCCGCTAGCTGGAACAATGGAGTAGAAGTCGCAGTAGTTGCACTTATGCTTGCAAAACGGTACGTGAATATATATGCCCGACATTTTAAAAAGATGGACTGATTGTGAATATGTGTAAAGAGGCTATCTTTGCAAAAATAGCAAATTACCATGAGAACATACCGAATAGCCATTGGCTGCGATCATGCAGGGTACGAAACCAAAGTTCAACTTGTAAAGTTTTTGGAAGACCAAGGCCACAGGCTCAAAGATTTTGGAACCTACTCACCCGATAGCATCGACTACCCCGACTATGCACGCCCTGTTGCCCAAAGTGTTGCCAACAAGGAGTTTGACTTGGGAATTGTGCTTTGTGGTAGCGGGAATGGAGTAAATATTACCGCCAACAAAACCAAGGGGATACGCTCGGCCCTATGCTGGCTACCCGAAATAGCCGCATTGGCTCGTCAGCATAACGATGCCAATATTTGTGCTATCCCAGCCCGATTTGTTTCAGTTGAGCAGGCCAAAGAAATAGCCAAAGCATTCCTTGGCGCAGCGTTCGAAGGCGGAAGGCATGGCATCAGGGTAAGCAAAATAGAACCTGAGTAGAGCCTCTGTTTCGCAAGGGCTACTTTTTTTGCGTATTCTTTTGCTTGGTAATGTACTCCTTTGGTAGGGTTACCAATATGGAATGGGTTATGTGGTCAAGCCTAACAATAACCTTCTTCTTCCCTCTGTGCTTTACCACCTCACCTGTTAATCCAGCAAGCTTACCTAGGGTGATATCTACTGCATGGCCGGGTTCGAATTGTTCATCGGTTACCTCAACATAGAATTCCTCTCCCAGGAACAGCTTGAGAGCTTCAATCTGTTTATCGGGAATTGGAGCCGCTTTGCCTTCAAATGTTACGTAGCGAACAAGGCCCGGGATTGTTAGTGCGTGGTAGTACTCCTTCTCCGATATCTTAAGGAAAATGTAAGACCGAAGTAGTGGTTCTTCAACCCACTTCTTCCTATCGCTCCACTGTTTTTGAGTGCGATGTAGGGGAAGGTATGCTTCGTATCCAGCCTCAACCAACCGCTGGTAAACCTTTTTCTCGTTGCGGGGCTTGGTATAGGCTGCAAGCCAATGAGGTTTTTTTAAGTCTATCACAGCAAAAATCTTTTCAGCTCAAACTTAGGTAAAATATTCCACTATAGCGCGTTCCACACCCATTGCACTATGGCAAAAACCAGCGGAAGGGTTACAATGCTAAGCAAGGTGGTTACAAACAGATTCCCTCCGGCCAGCTGATGGTCGCCGTTATACCTGTGCGAAAGCACCACAACAATGGTTTGACATGGCATGGCTGCCTGTAGGATAATTACAAAAAAAGCCTCCTTTGATATGTTAATCCCCAGAAAATTTAGAGTTGAAAGATAAAGTATCGCCAGGATGGATGGGATTAGAACTAGCTTGTTGAGGCTTAGTAGGTAGATGCTTTTGTGTTTAATGGCCTTGCCAATGCTCATGGAGGCAAGCATAGCCCCAATGTATATCATTGATAGTGGGCTTGTGCAACGGCCAAGGCTCTCGAACGAGATGTTTACAACCTTTGGAATGGGTATGGCCAATAAAAGAACTAGGGCACCAAGCAGCAATGCAATAGTGTTGGGGTTAATTAGGCTTTTCCAACCAGATTTTTGTGTGCCAGCGCTTAGCTTGTATACCCCGTAGGTAAAGGTGATGGTGTTGGATGCAAGCTGATACATGGCTCCGTAGAAAACGCCCACGCCACCTGGGAATAAAGCGTCGAGCAAGGGAAATCCGAGGAAAACAATGTTTCCTAGCATCGAGTGGAGTGTGTGTACCGTTGCCTGTGGAGCTTCAAGGCCAAGAATACGCGACGATAATTTCCCCACAAGGTTGAAAACCAAAAGGTTTACAAAGGCTAAACCAAAAACTAAAAGGCCGTTCTGTAAAATTTGGGGGTTGGCCTCCATGTTGGCAAACGTGGTGAATATTAGGAATGGAAGCGTAACATCTATTACCACACGAGCCAAATTATTCTTCATCTCGGGAGTAATTATTTTTCGCCAGTAGCCCAGCGCCCCAATGCCCATCAGGATGCCAAATATTAGTAGCTGTCTAAGGATTATCTCAGTTGCCATTTATCCTATTTTTAAGATACGACCCGAACCAGTATCTGAACAAATATAATGAGAACCACCATGGCAATGGGGTAAACAGCGGCATAAACTCTGCCTGGCGTGTTGCTTGGGGTTAGCGTGTCGCATGCAGCAAGTCCTGGAGTGCTTGTCATCCCTCCGGTTATGGCGCCCAGTAGTTCAAAAAGGTTAAACTTAAAGATATACTTGTTAAGAACTATGGCTACAGCCATAGGAATTATGGTTATTGCCAGCCCAATAGCCAAAAGTGTAATTCCCGAATCGGTGATGGTATCCATTAGGTGCTCACCTGCTTTGGTGCCAACGGCGGCAAGGAAGAAAAGCAGCCCCATTTCTCGAAGTAATTGGTTGGCACTCCCGCTCATCGTCCAAACAATAGGCCCCGTACGGCCAATGCCGCTTAGCACTAATGCAGCAATTAGCACACCTCCGCTTAGGCCTAAACCAATGTTGAATTGACCCAAGAAGGAGATTTGGATGTATCCAACTATGATTCCTATCACAATACCCAGGGCAATGGGTAAAAAATCTGTGTCGGAGAGCAGCTTCTCGTCGTTGCCAAGCAGCGAACCCAAGCCCGAGATGCTTTCCTTAGGACAGGCAACGGTTAGCTTGTCGCCAAAGCGTAAGTGCAAATCGGGCGAAGGGGCAATGTCAATACCGCTTCGGCGAATGCGTGTAACCACGGCATCGAAGTTTTGATGAAACGAGAGCTCACTCAATGTTTTACCAATAAGCTCCTTGTTCGATACTAGCAGCTGCTCCACGGTGTAATCCTTGCCTAGCGATACCTGCTTATTTACCCTTGGGCCAATAAGTACCTCAACTTTGCTAAGGGCCTGTTCTGCTCCAACGGCTCTAATGATGTCACCTTTTCCAAGCTTGGTATCCGGCTGTGGCGTGATACAACTATCGTTGTGCTGAACCCTCGAAACAGTTGCCCCTGTCATCGACCTGAGGTTTATCTCGTTGAGTGATTTTCCTGTTACGGAGTCGTTCTCCACCACAAAATGGGCGTAGCTAATGGAGGGGTAGGTGCTTCGTTCGGCTTGTTCTGCCCTGCTGTTTTCTTTTGCTATGTCTACCTTAAGCAACCTAGGTAAAAGCCTAACGAAAAGTATTACACCGATAACCCCCACAGGATAAGCAATACCATAACCAATGGAAGCCAATGGCGATGCCGTAGCATCAATTGCAACGGTTAGGCCAGGGGTACTTGTGAGGGCACCGCATAGGATACCCACCATTAGCGCAGAATCTATACTAAAAATATGCATGGCTGCAATTGCCAGCAGAACACCAGCTAGCACAATTAGTGAAGCCATAATAGCTAGGTTCCGACCCTGTTTCTTGAACGAGTTCAAAAAACCTGGCCCAGCCTGTATGCCCACGGTGAATATGAAGAGCACCATGCCGATACGCTCGATAATTTGTGGCACAACAACCCCAAAATGCCCAAACGCAAGGGCAACAAGTAGTATGGCTGAAACATCAAAAGAAAACCCCTTAATTTTAATTTTACCCAAGATAAAACCAAGCGCTATAATTGCAAAAAGCGCAAATACAGGGTTTGTTAGTAGCTCCATGGCGTTGTAGTGGTTTCTGGGGCAAAAGTACGAAAACCCTTCACACGAATGATGCACGAGATGCTATTTTACAGCATAATAACGAAACAAAACGTATCCCAATGCGTTATAAACATTAATTTTTTGAGACAATATTATTGACAATAGCCTTTTTATTTCATAATTTGGGCTTTGATTTAGCACCTAAAAATTGTGGAGATACATAGAGGAATAAAAAAAATGTTATAAAATTGCAGACTAATTAGCTGACATCACTTTACTGTAAATTCACTTACAACTACAAATACTTTTCACTAACCTAAATCACAAAACACAAACTTAATCTTTAACAATTTCAGAAATGAAATCAAAGAAGGAAATGAGAAAGCCAGAACGAGATTTTTATGCTGGCGCCGAAGAGTTTAAAAAGAATCGAAAGCTCAAACCGGTGAAAAAGGAAAAAAACCCCAAGCGTGCTTTTTTCGATGAGATTGATGAGCTAGATGACATTGAAATTGATTACCTAAAAGATGAACTTTATGATGAAGAAATAGTTGACGATGACGAAGACCACTAGAGTTCACTAAAATATTTGTTTTCATGGGGGCTGATGCCCCCTTTTTTATTTAAAACCCTTTTCTTACGAAACCAATAGGGATGAAATGCCGTATTTCTAAACAAACTTTACTATTTTTACCCTAAACAGGATCTCAATGCCCAGGCTCAAATATTTATTTGCTTCAGCGTTAATACTTGTATTTGTACTCATGGGGGTATGGGTGCCTGCTACCAATTTAAATACCGATTCAATTAATAGGGTAATTAGCTCAACCTCGGAGGAAAAGCGCCTTGAGGTTTTACTGTCGACAGCTGAAAAAATAATCCATCGCCATCCTGAGCAGGCCATAGTTTATGCCGAACGTGCTCTTTTGTTGGCCAAAGAGCGCCAGGATGCCAATAGCGAGGCTCAGGCACACCTGCTGTTGTCGAGGGCCAAATCAAAATCTGGCCAATATGCCGTGGCCCTCGATCATTTGGATGAAGCCCACACTTACTTTCAAAGCGCAAACGACAGCATACACCTTGTTGAGAGCTTCCGGCTTTACGGAAATATCTTCACTCAAATTGGAGACTTTAAAAAATCTACCGAAAACATCCAGCATGCCATTGCCATTGCTGTAAAAATTAACAACCAACTTTCCCTTGCCGACCTAACACGAGAACTTGGTAATGTGTATTTCTACTTTGGAGAAAGGGCTATAGCCCTAGATTTTTTTCAAAAGAGTTTGGATATTAGCCTCGAGATTAAGTATTCCGATGGTGTGGCCCGCGCTTACAACAACATGGGTCGCATTTATACCGAGCTTGGTCGTTACACTGTAGCACTCGATTACTTGATGCGATCGTTGGAGTCAAAAGATAAGGATGCCGATAGGGTTAGCTATGGAAACACCCTGTTAAATATTGGTACGGTTTACCTTCGAACAAAAGAGTACCAACGCGCCATAAATTATTTTGAGGAGGCCAGGATGAATTTTGCTGCCGTCAACAATGTAGATGGAACGGCAAATGCACTTTTTTACCTAGGAGATGCATACTTTGCTCAGCAAAGGCACAACCAAGCAATAGCAATGCTTAACCAAGCTTGGGAAATCGCCTCAAGTAATAATTTACAACGCCTAATGGTAAGTATAAGCCGTGCATTATCCAATGTTTACGAGAGTATTGGCGATTATCGAAAGGCGCATGAGTATCTGGCTCGCTTTTTATCGCTCCGCGATACAGTTTATAGCGTCGAGCAGTCGAACCTACTCGTTGAGCTGGAGACGCGTTACAAGCTAAACGATAAGCAGCGGCAAATTGAGCTCCTCTCAAAGGAGAGGGCTCTGGAGGAAAGCGAGAAAACCCGAATTAGAATATTGATAACCCTTCTGGCTCTTGTGGCATTGCTATTCTTTTAACTTTCGTACTTTTCCTACGTCCGGTTTCGATACAAAAGCAAGGCGAACGAAAAACTCCTCGAAGAGATAGACCATCGCAAGCGTGTTGAGGCTCAACTAAATGAGTACCAAGAGCAACTCGAAAACATTGTGGAGGAGCGAACCCGGGAACTTAAAGTTGCAAAGGATAGGGCCGAGGAGGCCGATAAGCTCAAAACCTCGTTCCTAACCAACATATCGCACGAAATACGCACCCCATTGAACGCAATTGTTGGGTTCTCATACCTGCTCACCGATAAGGAGTCGACCGATGAAGCAAAGGCTGAGTACGTGAAGATAATCAAAAGCAATGGCGAAGTGCTGATGAACCTTATTAACGATATTCTAGATATTTCAATTATTGAGGCAGGGCAACTCAGAACTAAAATCAAGCCTGTTGTGGTTGATGATGTCCTGGATGAGCTTAAACTTTTTTTCCAACAAGAGATTGATAATTACGGCAATAGTAACCTGAAGCTTGTTACGGATTATGATGATAGGTGTAATAGGCTAGTTGTTAATACCGACGGAGTTCGATTACGCCAAGTAATGTCGAACCTACTATGGAACGCCCTAAAGTTTACCCCTGCCGGGCAAATTACCCTAGGGTATAGGTTGTCTGGTGCTGAGGAGTTGATCTTCTTTGTTAAGGATACTGGCTTGGGTATTGAGGCCGATAAGCACAAGGTGATATTTGAACGGTTTAGCAAGTTCACCACAGGCAGCGAAACCAGCCTATACTCTGGCACAGGCTTAGGACTGGCTATTTGCAACGAGCTGGTTGAAGCCTTGGGTGGAAAGATTTGGTTAGACTCATACCCGGGAAAGGGCTCAACCTTCTACTTTACCATTCCCTATAAACCGAACGGAGAACTTGGGGCAGAGCCCAAGCTAGTGGATGATAAAACCATTGACCTATCGTTGCTTAAAGGCAAAACAATTTTAGTTGCCGAGGATGTAACTAGTAACTACAAGTTGATTGAGGCGTTTCTCTCCGATACCGAGCTTACTATTCTGTGGGCAAAGGATGGGGTTCAGGCAATTAACCTGTTTAGAGAGAATCCATCAGTAAACCTTGTTCTTATGGATGTGCAGATGCCACTTCTTGACGGAATTAATGCGCTTAAGAACATCCGTAAGTTAAACCAAAACATCCCCGTGATTATCAACACGGCCTTTTATCATAACGACGAAAGGGAGAAATGCTTTGAGGCAGGTTGTACCGATTACATGAGCAAGCCAATACGTAAGGAGGATCTGCTTGTAATTCTCACCCAGAGCCTTAAGCAGGAGGCGAAGTTTTAACTACTTTTTTATCAGCCACTTATCCTTAACGTATACCTGACGTTCAAATGCTTGATCGAGCGAAATAAAGGTTTCGGTATTCATTACGCCGGGAATGTTTTGGATTGTGTTTACCAACACCTCCATAAGGTGCTCGTTATCGCGACAGAAGATTTTTAGAAGCAGCGCGAACTGACCTGTAATAAAGTGGCACTCAACCACCTCTTGCATCTGGCGAAGCGCCTCAACCACCCCTTCGTACTGGTTTGCCGCAGCAAACTGCACACCCACAAATGCGCACACGTCGTAACCCAACGCCTTGGGCATAACGATTATCCGCGAACCATCAATTATACCCGCTTCCTCCATCTTCCGAACCCTTTGGTGGATTGCAGCCCCCGAAATTCCGCATTCTCGGGCAATTTCAAGGAAAGGCATACGAGCATTTTTAACTAGGTAGGCAAGTATTTTCTGATCAACCTCGTCGACTTGGTATTTTGAATAGGCCATTTTCGTTACAGATTAAAATTAATTTCGCCATAAAATTAACAAATTGTAAGCAAACACATCCACCTTATGCACACTTTTTATGGAAAAATTGAATTTGAAAAAAGCCAGCCCCTAGGGGCTGGCTTACTTTTCGGTTTATGTTAGGTATTTTAGTAGTTCTGCTCTGGGTACAGCTCGTTCCACCAGCCCTTTTCGTTTTTCAAAGGTTTGCTGAAATACGCTAATATGGTGTTGGTCCACTCAATGCGCCTGCTGTACTTTAGTATATGATGATCTTCACCATCAACCTGAATTAGATCAGCGGGTTTACCCAGCAGCTTAAGCACCGTAAACATCTGAATGCTCTCTTCCATAGGCACATTGGTGTCGTTGGTTCTGTATAGGAGTAGCAAGGGGGTAACCATCTTGTGAGCATTAAACAGCGGGCTCCTATCAACATATAGCTCCTTGTTATTCTAGGGGAAGCTGTTTGCACTAGCCTCGGTGCTATAGGAGTATCTCCACAAACCCTCGCCCCAGTAGCTGGATATGGAGCTGATACCTGCATACGATATAGCCGCTGCAAAGATATCGGTTTGCGTTAGCAGGTACATGGTCATAAATCCTCCGTACGATACCCCAATGCAGCCAATTTTATCCTCATTCACAAAGCTATGCTGTGCGGTAAACATTTGGGTGGGCTCAAAATTTCGTCGGCGGTAATTTTGCCCCAGACGTTCACGTGTGCCGCTGAAAAAATCTTACCAAAGCCAATGGCGTCAATGGGTTGTAGAACCAGCACAACGAATCCGTTGGCTGCGTAGTGCTGCTTTGGGTATCGACCGCCAAAATCGCTCCCTACCGGGGTTGTTCCGCCGAAGTAGTAAACAATGGAGGGGTATTTTGGGGTTGCGTAAAAGTTTGGGGGTAAGTAGTATCTGCCAACAACCTTTTGCCTCTTTCCGATACAAGTTCCCAACCTCTCACCTCTCCAAGCTGCATGTGGGTGTAATTCACGGCATCGGTATCGTCAACCACTTGTGTTTTCCCCGTTTTTAGATCGATGCTATATGCCTTGGGCCAGGAGTTGGTCCCCGAACCCAGGTACACTGCCAGCGGCTTGCCTGTGGCAAAATCTAGGCTACCAACCATCTCCTCCCTCAGGTCTAAGGGTGCGAATCGTTTGCGGCGAATATTGTACTCAAAAACTGTGTTTTTCTCCTTATCCACAGTATTGATGTAGATATTATTTGAGGTTGGGCACCAATGTGCTCCCCGTACCGAAGGATCGAAGTTGAGGGTAATAGGATCCACTGCACCTGTTTTGATATCATATATGTAAGCCTGGGTATCGAAACCGTTGGGGATTTTTCTGTCGGAAACGTTTACTCCAACATTGCCAAAGGCTAAGGGCGCTCCTGTAGCCAACAACTTGGTGCCGTCGGGGGAGTAAGCTACGGTTGTTGCAAAAAGTTTTTCGGCCCAAAGCGTGTCAATGGCTAGCGTGTTGAGGTTAAGCTGGAGTAGGGTTTGTCGGCGGTACGGTCTTTCGCTGTAATCCTCACGGCTAATACTAAAAAGAATGGCTTTGCCATCGGGGCTTATATCATGCAAGCTGGTGGATTGGTTGCCCCATGTAAGGCGTTGGTGCTTACCCGCTGATAGGTGAGCGATGTATAGGAAGCTGCGACTTCGCCAGTGCGATTGCCTATCCTCCATGGTAAGTATTTGCTTAATATCACCCTTGCGGCTATCATCGCGCTCGTATACGTTGTAAATAACGAAATCCTCGTTGGGCGACCATTCGTACCCCATCATATCATTAAGTCCCTTAAGAACCTCCTTTTCAATGCCCGAATCAAAATTGTAAATCCATAGGTTCCCATTGGCAATGTATGATAGCTTGTTGCCCTTGGGCATCCATTTTAGTTGAGACACCTCGTTCTGGCGAAATGACGTTATCGTCTTGCTGTCGCTCAGCCTTACTACTCGACGGTAAAAATTGTTTCGTTCGGTTTTGGTATCCATCTCGCTAACGGTTATTAGCGCCATCTCGCCTGTGGCCGATACGCTAACCCCCGATAGCTTTGGCCCCTGAAGCAGGTGCTTTAGCGTTTTAACTTGACGAGGGTTGGTGCTAAGCGCAATTTTATCCACAGAAAAATCTGAATTTGGTTTAACTGCCACTTTCAATGTGGATGGACCGGTAAGGGTATCGGTTGCTAGTAGTTTTACCATAACCAGATGATTACCCGCCAGCAGCTTTACCTCCTTCGAAACGGGATTTGCTGAATTGGACGCAGAGTACCTGTCGGCTATTTTGTTTTCGCCCACGTACAGTTCAAAGGGAAGTGTTGACTCCACCTCAATATCTCCCTTCCAAAAACCATCAGTTTCGATGTATGCTGCAGCCAGCACCAACTTGTAATCGTTGCTAGCGAGGTTTAGGTTTATTGCATTATGGGAGTTTACGCTATGCTTAACCCAGCGAGTGCTCGCTCCCTGAATGTGTTTACCCTCTTCGGGGTAAAAGTTTTCAAAGCTAAGCGTTTGTTGCTTTAGCAAGTCGATGGGCTCAAAGGTTTTCCCCTTTACATTTTTGATGTTGGCCAACGATGGAAGTGTAACGCTTATACCATCTGCAACTAACCAATCTTCAATAAAATTTTCCTGTGCCCAGGCAGCATGTAGGGTAAGGAAGATAATTATAACGCCAACTAATTTTTTCATCCGTACAAAATATTTATATTATTAATTTACAACACATTACTATCTTGCTTTTAGCACTCTTTTTCGAGCGGATGGAACACCCATAGTTTGTTCATCGGTGTTTAGCTCCGCTGAGCTCTCTCGTCATTCAAACGAGATCGGTTGTGCAAACTACCTTACATGGGTGTTTCATAAACATTTCATTAAAATTTGAATTATAAGGTTTTGACCCGTGTTTGTGCAAAAGGTTAAAGGATGAATTTGAATATTTTAGCTCACCCTACGTGGTGGTGCAACTTCTTTACTAGAGTCGAACATAAGCCTGAAGGTTATATGAGTTTTTAGAACCCTAGCACCAATCTGCTCAACCATTTTGCACATGGTGGGATTAAAGTCGCCAATCCAGTTCAGCTCAATGTCGGTGTAGGGATAATCGTCGCGGAGCGCCCATCTGGCAAATTCTTTTACCAATGCACCATCAACCCCCTTACCTTGGTACTGAGGAATAATACCAAATATTAGCCCAAGAGCCTTGGTGCACTTCTTTTTTACTTTAAGCAGGTATATTAGCTTTAGCTTTGCCCAAAGATTAAACTTGCCATTAAGGTGCTTTACTATTTGGTTTAAGTCGGGAATCATTATCAGAAAACCTATGGGCTGGTTATTATGGTAGGCAAATAGGATTAGCCTTTCGTCGAGAATAGGTTTAATAGATTTTAGTAGCGCCATGGCTTGTACCCGTTTCATCTTGCCAACCCCTGCAAATCGGCCCCAGCCTTTATTGTATATCTCCACAAAGTCGGCAGCAAATTTTTGAAGGTCCCTTTTGTTGATGATTGTAACTCTGTATTCGGGGTTTTGCTCTATTCGATTGGCCTTTTCCCAAACCACCGGCTCAACGTGCTTGTCGCTAACCGGCATATGGTAGGTAAATTGCTTAAAGTAGGTTTTAAAGCCATAGGATTCGAACAGCGATTTGTAGTAGGGTAGGTGGTATCCCATACAGTAGTTGGGTTCGTAAAACCCATCAACGAGTAGTCCCCACCAGCGGTCGCGCTCGCCAAAGTTTATGGGGCCATCCATGGCTTCCACTCCGCGCTCTATAAGCCACTGCTTGCATGTATCGAAAAGTAGGTTGGCCGCATTCTGATTGTTGATACATTCAAAAAAGCCCATTCCCCCGGTTGGTTGCTCAGTGTTTTTTACATTTCTATCGATAAAAGCTGCCACACGACCTACCGTTTTGCCCTTGTCGTCTACTAAAATCCACCTACAGGCTTCGCCGTTACGGAAATGTTTATTTTTTTTAGGATTGAATACATCCTCAATATCATGGTCGAGGGGCCTAATCCAGCTAGCCTCATCTTTGTAAAGCCTAACTGGCAGAAGAATAAACTCTTGCCTAGTTTTTGCGTTGGTTACCTCAATAATTTTATAATCCATTGAATTGAAAGGTTATCAAGGTTATTGCTTGTAGCCTGTAAATATATAAAAATTGATCTTTTTTAATTATGATTTCAGCTAGATGCCACGGCTAAACGACGATGAAAAAAAACCTGCTGATTTTAATGAATCAGCAGGTTTTGCTAAGTAAATAATGTGTTTACCTCTTAGTTTTTATGTTAATAGCATTCTGATTGCGGTAAGGATTATTGCCATTGTAAAGGATTTTATCGGCAAAATCGAAGTATTTACTCATATTCTCAGTGGTTTTGAACTTGACATGACCATGCCCAACGCCCTCAACCGTCATTAGCGTAGCAATCTCACGGCCAGTAGCCTCGTTTACCACATTCTTCATATTCACCGAATGCATGTAAGGCACCACCTTGTCGTTGGTTCCATGAACAAGTAGAATTGGTGGAAAATCGGGGCCTACCAGGTTTATAGGGTTAGCATCGTTGGTTTTTTCCCAGTTCTCCTGTACATTAAAACCCATAATTTCGTTGGCTGGGTGTGAGCCAAGGTTGGTTACCCTACTAATATCGGCTACACCGTACCATGAAATAACCCCTTGAACCGCACTGGAGAAGTTCTCGTATCCCATGGAGAGGTTCTCAAATGCCGGATGATTATTTGTAGCCCCCAACATCATGGCTATATGTCCGCCAGCAGAGGATCCCCAGGCTACAAGCTTCTTTGTGTCCAGTTCATAATCTGCACCTTTAGCCCTCAAAAAGCGAATCGCGGTTTTCACATCTTGCAGGGGTTTTGGCCAAGTCACCTCATCGGATAGCCTATAGTTTAACGTCACCACAGCGTATCCTTGTGTAGTAGCTTGGAGCATGGGGGCTAGCGTTTCGGCCCTTTTGTCGCCATACTTCCAACCACCACCGTGAATAACCACAATGGTTTTGTAGGGTGCTTCTCCCTCCGAGGGGTAAATAATGTCAAGGGTTTGACGCGGATTTTCCGTTGCAGTGTAGGGGATATCGAGAACTGTTTTTGGGAATTGGGCAACATCAATACTTTTAACCTTTCCCTTGGCGTGGGCTGCATACTCGCCCATTTCCGATTGGGCTACTCTATCGGCTCCCCCCTGATTTTGGCACGAAAAAAGTAAACCTATTAGGGGCAACCAAAGTAATGCGTGCTTGGTTCGTTTTGTTGTTTTCATAGCGATGGGTTTATGGTTAGGTTTTAATCTGTGTTGTTTTTTGCGTGATGGACAGCATATCAAATATAAAATCGAATAGCATGAACAAGGTACAAAAAAAATCGCCCCACTCCAACAAACCTAAAGAGTTTGGTGTTGGAGTAGGGCTTATGTTGTGTTGATAATTGACTTCCTCGAGGCAAGCCTATTGGCTAAGCAATTTGGCGTATCGAACCTCATCGCATATTTTACCGTTTTTAAAGATAGCATCTTTAAAAATGGCCTCTTTAATGAACCCGCATTTTTCTAACACTTTTTGCGAGCCGATGTTATAGCTGAAAACCCCTGTGAATATTCGAACTATACCTAGGCTGATGAAACCATAACCACATATAAGTCTTACCGCCTTGGTCATAATACCCTTGTTCCAGTAGGGTTCTCCAAGAAAGTAGCCAATTTCGGCCGATTTTGCATAAACATCATCACCCTTATTTAGCCCAATGTTACCCACATACTCACCCTTATATTCTATAGCAAATACTTGGGGTGGCCTAGTTTTAAGGCACATATCAATAAACTGTATTGCATCAGCAACAGTGTATGGGCTCGGGAAACCATCCCTTAGGTTATCGCTAACTTTGGTGTTGTTGGCCAGCTCGGCGAGCCTAAACTTGTCTTCAGGCAAAAACTCCCTTATAGCAACCTCCCCGTCGTCAAACCTAAGCATATGATATTCAGTTCGATATTAAAAAACGAAATGGATACCTGTAAGCTCTTCCGACAAGTCCCAGAATCGCCGTGCAAGCTCTTTGCTCCTTGCCAGCTTAGTCGATTTTACCTCTACAGGAAAACCCGATAAACCCATAAAGCCTTTGGGCCCAATATAGTCGGCTCCCATAATGCTTTCGTCTGATGCCGCCCTAAGCATTGGCAGTACCCCAAGTTCTGCTTTTTGCCCTATTAGCTTGATGGCTTTGCTTGCAAAGCTTGACGACCTAAAAAGATTGGTGCTCGACACACCAGGGTGGCAAGCAATCGCTTTTGTGTCTATCTTATGCTCTTTTAGCTTCCTGTCAAGCTCATAGGTAAACAGAAGGTTGGCCAGCTTGCTTTGACCATAGGCCTTGTTCTTGTTGTACGATTTTTCCCAGTTCACATTAGCAAGATCCAGCTTAGATATCATAGAATGAGCAATGCTGCTTTGAGAAACAATTCGAGATTGGGGTGTAGCCTTCAAGATGTCAAACAGGTGTGCTGTTAGAGCAAAGTGTCCCAAATGGTTTATTCCTAACTGTAATTCGAAACCTTGTTTTGTGGTCTCCCTTTTGGGTGGCCACATAACCCCGGCATTATTGATTAGAACGTCGAGGCGTGCATGCTGTTGCTTAAACTCATTGGCAAATGCAGCTACCGACTCCAGATCTGAAAGATCGAGGTGCATAAGCTCTAGCTGCGCAGAAGGGTTTGTTTTGTTGATTTGGGCAATGGCATCCTGCCCCCTGGTGAGGCTGCGAACCGCCATAATAACTCTTGCCCCCTTGCTGCTTAGTACTTTTGCTGCTTCTAGTCCCAGCCCACTATTGGCGCCAGTAATTACAATAATTTTATCCTGTTGCGAAGGAATGTCGTTTGTTGTCCAGTTCATATTTACTGTTGATTTATTTCTCGTTTTTTTGCCACTCTTCACCATAATCGCTGCCGGTAAGGCTATAAACCTCCAGATCGGTGAACTGACCGTTGGCTAGTAGTTCTCCGTCGCGTTCAATGCCTTCCAGAACAAAGCCAAGCCGTTGGGGAATTCTCTTGCTGGGTGTATTGCCCACAGCACACTTAATTTGAACCCAGTTGATATCAAGCTCATCAAATGCATAGCAAACCAACGCTTTAACCGATTTGGTAACAATGCCTCTGCCTTGCATTGCTTCGGAAAGCCAGTAGCCAATCTCTGTTTTTCTATTTGCCCTGTCTGTATCTTTAAAACCAATTAGCCCAATAAATTCGTTGTTGTACCTAATGGTAAACAGCAATTCCGCTTGGTTAGGTGGAACATTCAATGTCGATTTAACAAAGGCAATGCTGTCGTTTACCGTTTGGGTGAAAGGAACAAAGGGAAGCCAACGCTCTAGATATTCTCTTTGAGAGTCTATGGTATGAAAAATATCGTTTGCATCTTCAAGCGTAATGTGTCGAAGCGTAATGGTGCTGTCAATATCAATATGTAGGAGATTGGCCGTGTTGCTCATATTACTCGTTGTCGGTGGCGAACCACTCGGCGTAGCTGGTTGCTGTTTCGTGTAGCTTTAAGTGGTAGAGTTTTACTTCAGGTGGGAGCTCTGCCGAAATTAGGTTGGCGATATGTAGTAAAAGGTTTTCGCAGGTTGGCTGATAGTCTACCCGTTCAATTTCACCTATTGTGTGAATAAATTGATGATCAAGCATCTGGTTGTCGCTTTTCACCATCAACACGTGGTCAAACCTATCCACTACAAGCTTTTTCACAATAGCTTTAAGCTGGCCAAAATCCATTACCATACCATACTTTGGGTCTGACGCGTCGGGGTTTGGCTCACCTATAACTGTTACAAATAATCGGTATGAGTGACCATGTACATTTTTGCAAGGGCCATCGTATCCCTCAAGCATATGCGCCATTTCGAAGGAAAATTCCTTCGTAAGCCTTATTCTTGGCATTGTATATTAGTTAGTGTTTAGCTTGTTTTGGTTGGTAAAACAATACACACTCCAAAACAACTTAACCTAAGATTTGTTCTACTGCGGGGATAAGCTATACAAACGATTAGGTGGTGCACTTGTTTAGGCACTCCATAATCTTCGCAAGGCTATCGTTTTTAAGGAAGTAAAAGGTGTTCTTTCCTTCGCGCTTCGAGGCTAAAACCCCTTTATCCTTTAGGATACCTAGGTGGTGTGAGGTGGTGGATTGCTCAATCTCTAGCTTTTCGTGGATTTCGGTAACAGTCATCCTATTACCATCTTCCAAAAAGTTTAGTATGGCAATCCTCATAGGGTGTGCAATGGCCTTAAGCATGCTGGCAGCCTGCTCTAGTTGCTCAATTCTTAAATCCTTAACGGTGTTCATAACAACATATTTAATTGATGCAAATATATAAATATTTAATCTTTTTTGCTTTGTGCCTCTTAATTTTACGATTACCAAAATAATCTTTGGTTCCAAAATGTGCAAAAGGAAAAATTGAGAAGGGTTAGTTTTTTAGATTTAACAAGCATATTAAGCAAAAAAGTAGTTAATTTGTCGATGTTAATAAATTAGATTAAGTGTCACATCTAAATTCCATAAAAAAGCCGGTCGCTAACGAGTTGAAGGCTTTTGAGCCATACTTCAATAAAATTATGAGCAGCAAGGTGCCGCTGCTTAGCACTATAACCAACTACATATATCGTCGTAAGGGAAAGCAGGTTAGGCCATTGCTTGTTTTTCTATCAGCCGGAATGAATGGGTCAATAGGAGAGTCCACATTTGTTGCCGCAGGAATGATAGAACTTCTTCATACAGCCACCCTTATTCACGATGATGTGGTTGATGAAGCCAATGAGCGGAGAGGATCGTTTTCAATCAACGCGCTGTGGCGCTCAAAAATTGCTGTGCTCGTAGGCGACTTTCTCCTTTCAAAAGGCCTTTTACTTGCCATTGAAACCAATGAGTTTGAGCTGCTCCGCAATATGAGCAATGCAGTTAAAGAGATGAGTGAGGGCGAGCTATTGCAGATTGAACGCTCCCGCAAAATGAATATCGACGAGGAGACCTATTTCGATATAATTCATAAAAAAACGGCAACACTAATTGCTTCATGCCTGGTGAACGGCGCTGTTTCTGTAGGTGCAGAACAGGCTAATGTTGACAGAATGTATGAGTTTGGTGTTAACCTTGGCCTTGCCTTCCAGATAAAGGATGATATTTTCGACTACCAAGCGAAGGGCGCTTTGGGAAAACCCACCGGAAATGATATTAAGGAGAACAAGCTTACCCTGCCGCTAATACACGCCCTGTCAAATGCCGATCGTTCTACCCGAAAGGCAATACTTTCGAGGCTACGCAAGAGCAAGCGGAGCCAAAAGGCAGTTGAGGAGGTAATCCAATTTGCCAATGAGTATGGTGGAATTGACTATGCCACCCAAAAGATGAACGAGTATAAGGATAAAGCTATAGCCGCACTCGAATCTTTTCCCGAATCAATATACCGCGATGCGCTTGTTGATATGGCCAATTTTGTGGTGAATAGAAAGAAATAGAAAAGTATTAACCCTAAAATAAAACCTGATGAGCATTTTAGATATTATACTTATTGCGGTATTCATATTTGCCGGCTTCAATGGATATAAAAAAGGCTTAATTGGCCAAGCCGCCGGATTAGTTGGGCTCCTGCTAGGAATTTGGGGGGCAATTCATTTTTCCGACTATACCGCAGGGCTAATCATGGAGCATTTCTCGTTCAGCACGCCCTACATGCCACTTATTGCCTTTGCCATTACTTTTGCTGCCATTGTTGTGGGGGTACACTTTTTGGGTGCTCTTGCCGAAGGCATTGTGAATCTTGCTTTTCTTGGACTGGCCAATAAGCTGCTGGGTGTTGCCTTTGGAGTTTTAAAAACAGCGCTTATTCTTAGCGTAATCCTTTTGTTGTTAGGTAAAGTAAGCGATAGGGTTAGGATTATTCCCGATAACTTTGGTGAAAACTCATTGCTTTATGGCCCTGTTGAACGATTGGCGCCAACAATTTTCCCCTACCTAAACTTTAAGGAGATAAAGGAGAAAGTTGAGGAGACTTTTTCTGTTAGCAAGGATAAAGCAATAGAAACCTAGGCTAAAACTTAATACACTCCTTAAAAATTACTTGTAAACCTAGCTTTTACATAATGCCACCCTAAAAAGAGAGTGGCATTTAGCAGCATTTTATATCTTTGCCCAAAATTTTTATTACCATGAATTTTGTACAAGAATTACAGTGGCGAGGCATGATTCACGATATGATGCCCGGCACCGAGGAGCAGCTCCAGAAGGAGATGACCACTGCCTACGTGGGAATTGACCCCACGGCCGATTCGCTACACATTGGCCATCTAGTATCCGTTATGATGCTTAAACACCTTCAGCGTTGTGGACATAAACCCATAGTGTTGGTCGGTGGTGCAACCGGGATGATTGGCGACCCATCAGGGAAATCGCAGGAGCGGAATCTGCTCGACGAAAAGACCCTAAGGCATAACCAGGAGTGCCTAAAGAGTCAACTTTCTCGCTTCCTCGATTTCGACTCGAGCGAGCCCAATGCTGCTGTTATGGTAAACAACTACGATTGGATGAAGGAGTTTTCTTTCCTCGACTTTATCCGCGATATCGGCAAGCATATTACCGTAAATTACATGATGAGCAAGGATTCGGTGAAGAAACGCATTAGCGGTGAGGCTGGTGCTGGTCTGTCGTTTACCGAGTTTACATATCAGCTGGTGCAGGGCACCGATTTTCTTCACCTATACCAAGCCAATGGGTGCAAATTACAGATGGGTGGCTCCGATCAGTGGGGCAATATCACCACAGGTACTGAGCTTATCCGCCGCAAGCTGGGTGGAGAAGCGTTTGCCCTTACATGCCCACTTATAACCAAGGCCGATGGTGGTAAGTTTGGTAAAACTGAGGAGGGTAACGTTTGGCTTGACCGAAACCTTACCTCGCCCTACAAGTTCTACCAATTCTGGCTAAATACCTCCGACGAGGATGCCGAGAAGTACATCAAAATATTTACCCTGCTTACTCAGCAAACGGTTGAGCAGCTGGTGGCCGAGCATCAGCAGGCACCCCATGAGCGTAAGCTACAGAAGGTGCTGGCTAAAGAATTAACCACCATGGTGCACTCCGAGGAGGATTACAACACGGCCGTTGAGGCATCGCAAATCCTTTTTGGTAAATCAACCTCCGATATTTTGCATAGGATAGACGAAAACACATTTTTATCCGTTTTTGAAGGTGTGCCCTTGTTCAACATATCAAGAGAGATAATCACCAGTGGAATTCCATTCTCAGAATTGGCGGCCGAGAAAAGCGATATTTTTCCATCCAAAGGCGATTTAAGAAGAACGGTTAAGGGCGGGGGTGTAAGCATTAACAAGGAGAAGATTGATGATTCCGACATGGTAATTGACGCCACTAGACTTATTAACGACAAGTACTTGCTGGTTCAGAAAGGTAAAAAGAATTACTTTCTAATAAAAGTAGACTAAAAGAGTTGTGCAATGGAAAAGGAACTACCCGATTTTAATCTGAATGGAACAAACCTAATTCAGATGATTTGGCAACGGCGAATGGTTTTCATCCTTATAGGAGCTGTTGCCTTTGCGGTATCGTTAGTGGTTTCATTCCTAATAACACCTCAGTTTAAATCAACGGCTGTGCTTATTCCGGCTGCATCAACACAGGCGGCTAAAGATGTGTTTGTGGCATCTCGTGCCAAAGGACTTACCGTTTTTGGCGACGACGAGGAGGTGGAACACCTCATTCAGGTCCTTTCGTCGGAAAGGTTGCGCAGGCATATTATTATTGAATTTAACCTGTTTGAACATTACGGCATTAATCCCGACGAAAAGTTTGCGTGGCATAAGGTTAATGGTGCGTACAATAGTAACATTTCATTCAGACCATCGCGGTATCGCTCGGTTATGATTGAGGTTTACGATAACAACCCCCTTATGGCAGCCAAGCTGGCCAATGCCATTGTGGTTACAGCCGATAGCCTAACCCGTGAGGCCAAGCGCCTAGTAGCGCAAAAAGCCCTCGATGTGTTGGAATATCACTACCAGCAAACCCTGTCGGAGGCATACATTATTGATGATAGCTTATCGTTTGTAATGTCCAAAGGAGTGCTCGATTTGCCATACCAAGCAAAGGAAGTTACTAGGGTATATGCCGAGGCTTTGGCAAACAATAGTACCTCCGTTACTTCGCGTATCGAGAAGTATATGGACGAGTTGGCAGCGCACGGTGCCCGTTTTACGCGCTTTTTTAACGATGTGCAGTACAAGTCGCTGCAGCTAAAGGATATGCAGGAAAATCTACACATACTAAGGGCCGAGGCGGAGGGTATAATCCCCTCGCAGTTTGTTATAGACTGGGCCTACCCCGCCGACAAAAAGGCCAAACCAAAAAAAATGATTATTGTTATGGCGGCCACCCTATCGGCATTATTTTTCTCTTTGTTCCTGTTTGTACTGATCGATTTCTTTAGAAAATCGATAAATCCACCCCGCGTTGCACAGGAGTAAGCTTGAAATATGGCTTGTTGTTCTTCTTAGCCTGTTATTCGTTGCGGCCAATAGCTTCTTGTTGTACAAGCAATCGTTCGTGGCAAGTGCAATACCGCTATTGCTTCTGGTTGCCGTATGGGTATTCTTTGCACCTACCAAACTATTCTTTGCGCTGGCTCTATTGGCTCCTCTCTCAATCCCTTTACGCAGGTTAATTCCCGGATTACCCTTTGATTTTTGGTTCCCAACGGAGCCCATGCTGGTGTTCCTGCTATTTATGCTGATATTAAAATCGTTTAGGGAGCGATATTTTAGGCGAGAACTGATGGAGCATCCCGTATTTCTGGCCATACTGTTTTATTTGGGGTGGCTGCTAATTACTTCGGTAACTAGCGAGATGCCAGTGGTATCCATCAAGTATTTTTTGGTTAGGGTGTGGTTTATTGGCATATTCTTCTACTTGGCATACGTTCTTTTTGTCGATAACAGAAAGAATATTAACCGTTTTCTGTATTTGTATTCGCTTGGGTTGCTGGCTGTGTCTCTGTTAAGTCTTGTTAAGCAGGCACAGTATGGCCTTTTCGATCATAAGGTGGCCCACGGCGCATCGGCACCCTTCTTTATCGATCATACCTCGTACGGTGCGGCTCTTGCCTTTGTAATTCCAGTAACCATTGCTTTGGCTGCCAATACTTCCAAAGGGCTACTTAAGGGATTATTGTGGGCTTTATCGGGCTTTTTTGTTGTGGCGTTGGTTTTGTCGTATTCCAGGGCTGCATGGTTAAGTTTAGTTGTTGGGGCGGGAGTATGGTTTCTTATCCTATTCAAAATCCGTTTTCGAAGTATTATCATTACCCTTGGGGTTATGCTGGCGGTATTCTTTATTTTTCAGGATGATATAATGTGGCGATTGGAGCGAAATACAACCGATTCCAGTGGCGATCTTACGGAGCATATTCAATCTATTATTAATATTAAATCCGATGCCTCTAACCTAGAGCGCATCAATAGGTGGGATGCTGCTTTGGCTATGTTTAACGAAAGGCCATTTTTTGGTTGGGGCCCAGGCACCTATCAGTTTCAGTACGCTCCATTCCAAATGAGCTACAACAAAACCATAATTAGCACAAATTTTGGCACTGGGGGTAATGCCCATAGCGAGTATTTAGGCCTTATGTCTGAGGCTGGATGGCCTGCCTTGCTGGGGTTTGTGCTTATAATTGTTTTTATTCTAGCAACAGGACTAAGGCTTATTGTTAACCCAAAAATTGGCAAAAAGGATAGAAATATTGCCATTGCCTGCTTGGTTGGGCTTGTAACCTATGTTTTCCACGGTTTCCTAAACAACTTCCTCGATGCCGATAAAATTGCGGCTGTGTTCTGGGGATTTATGGCAGTAATAGTAGCTCTAGAGCATAGGGAAAAGCAGTTGGCTGCTGGTGATGATACTCTTAATTAAGGCGATAATCTACCTGAACTCAAATCCTAGGATAGATATATCATCGAAAATTTGAATGATATTCGACTCCTCCTCCTCAACACGTACCCTTACAATTTCATTCACATTGTCGGCAATATTTCCTTGGTTGCCAATGCAATTCTCTACAATGCTATGATCCATCACCACCTTACCCTCTTTAGCGAATTCAACTAGTCCGTCGGTGTAGCATATAAGTTTTGATGGGGAGGTAACTCTAAGGGAGCCAACGTTCATAACCGGAATGTCGTCAACCATTCCAAGCCCTACACAACCACTGGTAAGCTGGTGACACTCTTTGGTTTTGGAATCGTAAAAAATTGGGGGGTTGTGCCCTGCGTTTATATATTCAAGGGTTTTTCGGTTTGGGTTATACCGCCCAATGAATAGGGTGATAAATCGTTCACCCTTTGCAGCATCCAGCACCCTGGTATTAAGCTTCTCAACCAGGCCAGTGAGCGTAATGTCGTAGGTGAAAAGTGCCCTGAGGTTGGCCTGAAAGTTAGACATAAGGATGGCTGCAGCCATTCCCTTACCCGACACATCAGCAATACAGAAACCAATCTCGTCGCGTTCAAGCGGAATAACATCGTAAAAATCGCCACCAACCTCAGCGTGGGGGTGGTAGTATGAGTGGATTTTAACGTTGTTGGTTTGGGGTAAATTCTCCTGATTAGGGATAAGCAAGTTCTGCATTTTTGAGGCCAGCTCCAGCTCCTTCTTTATGGCCTCCTGCTCCAGCGTTTTGTGGAAAAGCCTAAGGTTCTCGATGGCAACAAAAATGATGATGGACAGGGTTTGTACAAAGTTGAGGTGCTTAATTGTTGCACTTACACCTTTTGCCTGATCCTTGGTGTCGGCTATAAGAATATAGGCAAGAGCCTGATTGTTCTGCACCACAGGAATTATAATGTCGAACTCCTGTAAAACCCTATTGGCCGAGGTACTAACAAAGGTGATATCATCGAAGCAAAGCAGATCTTTATCCGGATCAATTTGTGAGCTGATGCTCTCGGGGCAGTTAGTTGCAAGTAGTAGCTGCCATTTCTCCTCGAACTTAAAAAAGAGCACCCGGTCAATCTCCAGATCCTCGTTAAGGATTGTTCGCATCCTATCCATTAGATCTTCAGTCCTCATCTCTCCACTTATGGCTTGCGCCATGCTAAGTAGGGTGTTGAGTTTGAACGTGCTGAGCTTTAGTCGCTTGGACGAATTGAATGACATAACACCTAAGGTTCGTTTATTACAGCCCTAACAATGAATTATGCGCTTAAAATTAAAAGGATAAGATACAAAATAAATCTATCCCCAAGGTAAGTTTATGGGGATAAATTTGAATTTCACTAGTATTGTCTACTATTTTACTCTTTCGGAGTAATCGCGGGTGCGGGTGTCTATCTTGATTTTCTGGCCAATCTCAATGAAGAGCGGCACGTTTATGGTTGCACCTGTCTCAACGGTGGCTTGCTTAAGGGCTGTTGACGAAGCGGTGTCGCCTCTAAGGCCCGGTTCGGTATAGGTTACCTCAAGCTCTACAAAGGGGGGTAATTCGCATGAAAGTACTGCCTCGTTTTCGGCATGCACCATTATCTCAACGCCTTGTCCCTCTTTAATTAGATCAGTACCATCCACTTGCTCTTCTTGTAGGGTAATCTGCTCAAAGGTTTCAAGATGCATAAAGTGATAGCCCGTTTCGTCCTTGTAAAGGAACTGGTAGGGACGACGTTCAATGCGAACGGTGTTTATCTTTACCCCAGCATTAAAGGTATTCTCCAGTATTTTACCTGTTTCTAGGTTTTTCATCTTGGTGCGTACAAAGGCGGCGCCTTTGCCAGGTTTTACATGCTGAAACTGCACAATGGTGTAAAGCTTGCCATTAAACTCTATACACAATCCGTTTCTAAAATCTGCTGTTGTTGCCATATCTATTTATCTACAGTTTTAAATTTGGGGCAAAAATAGTAAAATAGGTTTTTGGGAGGGGCTGTTTTATCATTTTTTTTGATGTTTTGTTTTGATATTTCGATGGTTAGAGCCCCAACTCCATTGTTGCAATAAGTTGCAACATCAGTAACAAGTGATAGTTGCATTCAACCATTATTGGTTGTAGAATTAAGCACTACTTACTCCCAAGTACCTTGTTTTTGGCCACGGTAGCAACAAAATCTTTTAAATACAGCGGTTCAAAGTATGCCACATCTTCAAATAGTTGCTGCTCAAAGCACTTGGTTGTCAAGGGTAGCATATACTTGGCCGATGGTAAAAAGTTGTCAACGAATGAGGCGTTTGCAGACGTAATAATTTCTTTAGCCTTTTGCGAGCCGTTACCCAGAAAAAGCATCCTTTTCGATTTTAGCATTTCGCTAAACGAATTGGCATCAAGAATTTTTGCCTCCACCTCGGAAATACTCTTTCCGTTCATATCGAATAGTTGAGTGTAAACCTCCATCCTCCGGGCATCAATCATTGGGCAAATTATATCGGGGGTAGAGCTTGGCTTGTTATCCTGAAGCCATTCGAGTGCTCCATAGGTCATCGAATTTAGGCTGCCAATGGCAATAAGCGGAATGCCTGCGCCATAGCATATGCCCTTAGCAGCCGAAACGCCAATGCGCAGACCTGTGTACGATCCGGGCCCTTTGCTTACCGCAACAGCAGCCAGATCGGTAGCTTTTAATCCTTGTTCCCTTAGTAGCTCTTGCGAAAAAGCCGTAAGATTTTTTGCGTGGTTGTTGTTTGGCTCGTGGTTTTCCATTATACCCAATAGCTCCTGGCCAAAACCAAGAGCTACTGAGCATGTATTAGTACCCGATTCAATGCAAAGGATCGGTTTCATAGTTCGTTTAATTACTGGAATAGCTTCCCTTGTTCTACCTTTTTAACTAGTTTGCCATCCTCAAGCCTGCGTGAAATTGCGCTAAAGGGAGCAACCACAACCTCCTCTTCACCTTCGAGACCACTGGTAATCTCAATGTTGCGGTTGTCTTGTATACCCGTGGTTACCCTAACTAGCCTTGCGGTATCGCCCACGGCAATAAACACAACCTCTATTTGCTTTGGAGCGTTATCGGCAGAAGCATCTTTAGGTGTTTCTGTCATATCGTTACCTCCCATTACGGGGATAGTATCGTTGCGCGTTGTAACCGCTTGGATGGGAATAGTGAGAATATTAGCTTTGGTCATGGTTTGAATATCAACAGTAGTTGACATTCCTGGCCTGAATGGGTTTGGCTGGTTCTGTTTGAACAGATGGCTGTATGAGTTCTCCAAAAGGAATATTCGCACCTCAAAGGTTGTAACCTGGTCGGTAGCCACACCTGTAACGCTGGCCGAGTTGGCTATTTGCGTAACCACACCCTTAAAGGTTTGGTCGGGGTATGCATCTACATAAATCAGTGATGTGTCCCTAAGCTTTACCCTAACAATATCGTTCTCATTAACGCTAACCCTTGCCTCCATTCGCGATAAATTGGCAATCCGCAGAATTTCTGTTCCCGCCATTTGAGCTGTTCCCACAACACGTTCGCCCAGCTCTACGCTTAGCTTCGATATTGTACCGCTCATGGGAGCGTAAATGGTTGTTTTGTTAAGATTTTCAGTGGCTTCTTTTAGCGAGGCTTCGGCGCTCTCAACATTAAATAGAGCCGCTTTTACATCGGCTTGCGCTACCTGATAGCTGGTTTTTACATTCTCAAAGTCAGACTCAGAGATGGCTTTCTGCTCAAATAGTTTCTTGTTGCGATTGTATGCAAGCTCCGACTGTTGCAGCTGCGCCTGTGCCTGTGTTAATCGGGCTTTGGCCGAGTTTACTGCGGCTTCGGCGCGTTCTCTCATCGAGATGTATGTGTCGGGCTTGATGCGGCAAAGCAGCTGGCCACGGGTAACGTTATCTCCCTCTTTTATGGGTAGCTCAATTATTTCGCCCGACACCTCTGGGCTTATCTTCACCTCAACCTCTGGTTGAATTTTACCGTTTGCAGATATACTTTCGATAATGGTTCTAAGCTCAGGCTTTTCAACAACAACATCAATGGTCTCGGGTTTTCCGAATTTGCCCGATTTTTTTCCAATTATGGCTAATACTATTAGTATTACAACGGCAATGATTAAGTATCGTAATAAATTTTTTCGTTTCATGGCTTTTGTATGATTATAGGCTTAAAGGGTTTCCTTGGTAGAAGTCGAGTATTTTCGATTTGAATATGAATTCGTACTTAGCGCTAAGCAAGTCGGCCTCTGCTTTGGTTAGGCGGGTTTTGGCTGTAGTGTAGTCCAGGGAGTTAACCAAGCCCAGATTAAAACGATGCTCAGCGTATCGGAATGCCTCCTCGAGAGCCTTAACGCTTTTTTCAGATGCTTTGAATTTTTTTAGCGCAGCCAATGCGTCGGTGTATGCTTGCTGTATATCTTTGTACAACATGTTTTTCTCTTGCTCTAGGTTGTAGCGGGCATTATCGAGCGAAATAAAAGCATTGGAGATAGAGGTTTTCACTTGCCAACCGTTGAAAATTGGTATAGATAAGCTTAGCCCAATGCTTAAACTGGCATTATCCTTTATCTGATCCATAAAGGGATCTTCGGACACAAGAGGATTGCTTTTAAGAAATCGGCGTGAACCTGAGCTGTAGCTGGTTCCCAACGATAGCCTTGGGCTTTGCCCTCCTTTGGCAATTTGAACACCCTTTTCAGCACTATTTACCCTTAGGCTAGCACCTTTAATTTGAGGTAGAAAGTTCACTGCCTGATCGAACACATTATGTGGCGAGCTGGCCGGGATCGTTTCATCAAAGCCTGTAAGGTTAGGGGTTTCAATTGTAAATCCCTCGGTAGATTTAATATCGAGAAATTGTGTAAGGGTAAGGTACGATAGCTCCAGCTGATTTTGAGTGTTTACCAGCTGCAACTCATCTGATGCGAGCTGTGCCTCAATCTCAAGCAAATTGCCCTCGGGGAGGCTCCCAGCATTTACCAGCTGCTTGGTTCTTTCAATTTGCATCGATGTGAGCTCCACTTGCTTTTTGGCAGTTTCAACAAGTTCCTGGCTGAAAAGAATTTGTAAGTATGCCGCTGCAACATTCAACGAGATGTTGTTGCGTAGCTTTTCCACATCGCTAATGGAGGCCATTAGGTTAAAATGATCCTGCTTGCGCGAATTCGTTATTTGAAACCCATTAAATAGGGTTACATTTGAGTTAATCGAGAAGCTTGTGGCCTCCATATCCTGCGAAACGGTGTTGGTGCCATAGTCGATAGCCCGACCAAAGCTGTAGTTGTGGTTCACCGAAGCATTTAGGTTAGGGTAAGCGCTTAGCTTTGATCGGGTCAGCTGGTTTTCACTAACTTTTACGTTAAGCTCTTGCTGCTTAATCTGAATGTTGTTCTCAAGTGCATACTCAATGCAACGTTCAAGGCTCCAGGTTTCTTGACCGATAGAACTGCTTGCAATGAACAGTAAGACTAGGGTTGTGATTAGGTTAACAAGTCGAAGCATAGGGCGTATAGTTTCAAAATAATCTACGAAGATAAATGTTTATTCAATAGTATGGATGAAAAAAAAGCTAAAGGTTTAGTTTTATCAAAAACCTTACCCAATTTATTATCAGTTTGGTTTAAATTATTGATGATGATTACCTGCTCTAATATTGCTCATTAGTTGCTATGCTAACCACAAAAGGCAATCCTGTGTTGGATTGCCTTTCGTTACATTTCAGCTATTGTTTACTGCATCAATATGGTTTCGCCCACCCCAATGGGTAATCCCAAGTAGAACCAAAGCAAAGTAAGGGCAATCCACATGATAAGCAAAACAACCATATACGGGATAAGAAGCGATACAATTGTGCCTATACCAATATTCTTGTTGTACTTATGTATCCATCCTAAAAGTAGCGGGAAGTACACGTAAAGTGGAGTTACGCAGTTGGTAATGGAATCGCCAATACGGTAAAGTAGCTGCACAAAAGCAGGGCTGTAGTTGAGCTGCGATAGCATGGGGATGAAAATGGGTGCGAAGATTGCCCACTTGGCCGAACCGCTTCCAATGAAAATATTAAGGAATGCAACCAGTATAATGAACAGAACAAACATTAGCGGACCGGTTAGTCCGGCAGATTGTAGCAGGTCGGCACCTTTAATGGCCAGTATTGTGTCCAGATTACTCCAGTGGAACAGGTTGATGAACTGAGCAACAATCAGCATCAGCACGATGTACCCCGAGAGATCCTTCATTCCCTGCTCCATATGCCTCAGCACATCGGCTCCGCTCTTTATTGTACCAACAGCCTTTCCGTAGTAATATCCAGGTATTGCAAATGCAAAAAACAGGATTGGAACCAACCCTCTAAGGAATGGCGAGGGTACCAAAGATCCCGTTTCTGGATTGCGAAGGGGAGCCCAAGAGGGCACCACAAGAATTAAAATTGCTGTAAGGTAAATCAGAAATGCAATTCCAGCATGGCGCTTGCCCTTTTTCTCCTCAGGGGTAACAATATGCTGGGCGTCCTTACTGATAACCTCATCGGCATTAGCTATCTCAAACTTATTGCATCGAGGAATGGTAAACCGCTTAACAATGAACGCTCCCCCAAGGCCAATCATAAAGGTTGAGGCTATCATGAAGTACCAGTTTGAGGTGGCGCTAACCTCATCGAGATGAGCAAAATGCTCGGTAATTTCGGTGCTAATGCCAGCCAGCAGCACATCGGTTCCCGCAATAAGGAGGTTGGCGGTAAAGCCCGCTGTAGCTCCTGCGTATCCAGCAATAAGCCCTGCAATGGGGTTAATGCCCATTTGGGCAAATATAAGTGCCGCAATGGGTGGAACTATTACCACACCTGCGTCGGAGCCAATATTGCCCGATGCACCAATTATGAAAATGATTGGGAATATAATTTTTCGTGGAACCGAAAATGCCAGCGACTTGAGGATAGAAACAAGTAATCCTGATTTTTCGGCAACCGAAACACCCATTAACATCACAAGAACAAGGGCGAAGGGGGCAAAATGACCAAAGTTGGTCACCATATTCTCAAGGAACAGTCGCAGTCCCTTGCCCGAAACAAGATTTTCGGCCATTATCGTTTCGCCAGTGGCTGGATCCACAGCACTTATGCCCAAAAGCGCAGCTATACCGCTAAACGCAACAACGAAAATACAAATCCAAATAAAAATCCAGAATGGATGTGGTAACTTATTGCCAAACCGCTCTATCCAGCCCAGGAATCCTTTGCCCTCGGTGGGTGCATTGGTGACTTTACCTTCTTTTGCCATAGCTTCTTAAGTATTAGATTAAGGTCAGAAATACGCCCCTAATTGGGATAGCTACAAAGAAAATTAAAAAAAGTCGCAAAATATTATTTTACTACAAGCATCAGCCAAAATATGGGTTGTTTTTTAATTAATTGATGTTGGTTATGCTTGGACACTAGATTTGCGTATAAATCACATAAACAGATGTATAGATAGATCGATTAAATGATTATGTGAAGTTTTTTGCTGCATAAAAAACTGTTCATGTTTCGTAACATAATGGTTAGAATACCTAAATATCCAACTTTAATTCAACATGAAACCCGGTGTGCTTTCGGATATTTATTACCAATCCTCCCTCAAAAATTAGGTATTGCCCCTTTATTCCTTTGAGCACACCCTCAACTATTGGTTCTTTAGTTAGATCCTTTGATACAATCTTGGTTGGGAACGATGCAACAGGGTATTCTATTTGGTACTCATCATCGGGGGCTATGGTAAATTCAATTCTATGCTGATTTATATAATCAACCGCTTGCTTTTTTTGATCAGCCAGTGAGCGCTGCTCGTCGTTGCCCATAAGCATTTTGCGCCAGTTGGTTTTGTCGGCCAATATTTTTTTTAGAGCCACCTCAATAAGCCCTGCTGTATGGCGGTTTTTTGCAATAGCAAGTTTTATTGCTCGGTTGGCGCCCTGATCTACCCAACGGGTTGGCACCTGATGATACCGGGTAACACCCACCTTAAGTCCTCCCGATAGGGCTAGATATATGTACTGATCAATAAGGCAATTCTCCTTGGCGAACTCCATGTCGCGGGCTATTCCCTCATGTGCACGGCAAAGCTCAGGCTTTAGTACACACTCCTCGGTTTGCGGTACCGATATAAAGCAAGGGTAGCAATAGCCTTGTCCATAGGATTTCTTGGTCTCTTTTCCGCAGCTAATGCAAGTAATTTTACCGCTATAGGCTATGGTTAACTTCTTACCAATGGCCTCGTTAAGGTTTGCCTCATAGCTTTGGGCGGCCAGGTAGTAGCTTGGTTTGATCATGAATTCTGAACCCGAATTGTGGAACCTCATCTTGTTGAGCTGACCACTAAAAAGTATACTCATCATTAAATCATTTTAAAAAATGTTGAACTAAAGGTAAGGCTTTTCATTCTATTTTTTGAAAACGTTTGGAAATGTTGGTTCTACCACGACTTAAATGGGTCGCTCATTTACATTAAAATATTGTGTGCTTCAATATAAAGCAAAACCTTAGCATTTCAATATTATCGGTGCGCTGCACCTGCTTTTTACATTAAAAGAGTTTTTTTTTACAAATATCACCGGTGCTACGCACCTATACGTTTTTGAACCATTTAAACATTAGCTGCAGAGCACCTGCCTGATGGCAGTCAGGGCGTAAATACTTGTATAAAAGTTAAACAAATCCAACGGGGTAAGGTGCAGCGCACCGATAATGTTATAACTATGTTAAGAATCTTCCATTAAAGTCGTGGTAGAATCGAAATGTTTAAACATCAATACTTGCTAATCACCACAAAAACAACAATATGAGGAGGTGCTTGAAAAATGTTTAAAAATTTATGCAACTATGTATTGCAAGGTAGTAAAGATTAGTATATATTTGCAAAGTGTTAGAACTATCCTAAACAATGTATAATTATGAAAAAAACAGTTACAGTAAGCCTTGGTGGATTGGTTTTTTGCCTTGAGGAGGATGCATATATAAAGCTGGACGGGTACCTCAAGCGTTTGGAGGCAGGATTTGCCAATGAGCCAGACAGGCGAGAGATCATGAACGATATTGAGGCTAGGATTGCAGAGCATTTTAAAGAGGCATCACCTAAACCAGACGATGTAATAAACCTATCCCAAGTAGATAGGGTGATAGACATTATGGGTGATCCCACCGATTTGGGTGCTGAGCAAAAGGAGTACAGAGCAACCAGCGGTAAGCCTTTCAACAGCACAGGGAAGAGGTTGTATCGCGATCCCGAGAACTCCATAATTGCAGGCGTATCGTCGGGGTTATCGTACTACTGGAATATTGATCCCGTGATTATCCGAATCCTATTCGTAATAACTGCTCTTTGGGGCGGAGGCGGATTTTTTGTGTATGTTATTCTGTGGATTGTAATACCTGAAGCATACACAGCGGTCGAACGGCTCGAGATGACAGGTGAACCGGTTACCGCCGAGAATATTGGTAAAACATTTCAGGGATCATCAAATCAACGTAAATAACAGATAAAGATATGAATGCAGAGAACGCAAAAGCCCAAATGCGAAAGGGTGTGCTGGAGCTATGTATCCTTTCAATTCTCTCGCGGGGCGACTCCTACACAACCGACCTGATAAACCAGCTTAAGAATGAGGAGATGCTGGTGGTTGAGGGCACACTTTATCCGCTGCTAACCCGTCAGAAGAACGCCGGATTGCTTAGCTATCGATGGGAGGAGTCGCCACAGGGACCACCCCGCAAGTACTATGCCCTTACACCTCAGGGTGAGGAGTACCTTAAACAGCTCGAGGAGGGCTGGGATAAGCTGGTGAAAACAGTAAACGCTATCAGGTTAAACGGTTAAAAACAGCACGATGAAAAAATCAATAAAAATTAGCTTAGGAGGCATTGCCTTCACCATCGAGGAGGATGCGTACGCCGCGCTGGAACAGTATGTTGAGTCGCTTAAGGCTCACTTTGGATCGGACAAAGAGGCGCAAGAAGTGGTTAGTGACCTCGAGGAACGAGCAGCAGAACTTCTAGTAGAGATGTTGGCTGGAAAAGAAATAGTTACCATTGAGATGGTGACAGAAGTGATTGACACCCTTGGTAGGCCCGAGCAAATTACTAGCGAGGATATGGGGGGGCAGGAGGAATCAAGCTCTACAGGTCGGGAACGAAGTACAAAGCATCGGCTCTACCGCGACCCTCAGAATGCACTGGTTGCTGGTGTGGCAGCTGGGTTGGGTGCATATTTCAATATCGACCCATTAGTTTTTCGTATACTTTTTGCAGTGCTCACGCTGGCCAATGGGCTTGGGGCTGTGATCTATATAATTCTTTGGATAGTGCTTCCTCAGGCAGAGACCGTGCGTCAGCGGATGGAGATGCGAGGCGAAGAGGTAAACCTATCGAATTTGGAGAAGAATGTTAAGAGTGAGTTTGAAAAGGTGCGTAGTAATATGAGCAGAAACAGATTTGCAGGAGCAATGGAGCGCTTCTTTAGCGCTTTAGGACGAGTTTTCGTTTCGTTGGGTAGTGTACTGGTGGTGTTGGCAAAGGTAATTGGTGCAATTATCGCTGTTGTGTTTATTGGCATTGGGCTCATGGGCATTATGGCCTCGGTGCTTTCGCTATTCATGGGCGATATTGTGGTTGCTTTGCTTCCTAACCACAGCGGCCTAACCATTGGACAGCTGCTAGCCACTACATTCGATATCGGGTCAACGCTTTGGATCTTGATTCCAGTTTTTCTAATAGTACTAATCCCATTCCTAACGCTTATATTTTTGGGGCTACGCATGGTGTTTAGGTTTAGCGTTAGGGGATCCGTAATATTTGTAACGGCTGCCAGTGTCTGGATTTTGGCAGTTCTCATGCTTGCCTCGGTTACCTTTCTGCAGGCTCGCAGCTTTACTATCCGCGAGAGCGTGAAGGAGCGGTTTGAGCTTTCGCTTGCCGATTCAACAGCAAGAACTTTAAGGCTTGTTGGCGATGAAGATTTTGACTATGGCGACTATAACCCCGAAAAGATGGTTAGGATAGACGACTATTCTGTTGCTTACAACGGTGGATTTACCAAAATTATTGGTAAGCCCAAGATATTCATTGCCAAAAGCGAGAGCGATAGATTTGAAATGTCGGTTGTGAAAAAATCCCGTGGAGCCACACGCCAAACAGCAAAAAGCAGTGCCGATGCCGTTAAGCTGGAGTATACCTTGGTGGGCGATAGGCTTGTGCTAAGCCCCTACTTTTACATCCCTTATGCGCATAAATGGCGAGTACAGGAGGTAGAGGTAACCATCTTTGTGCCCGATGGCAAGGCTATTTACATCGAGCATAATCTCGAGAACATCCTTAGCAGCGACCAGGAGTACTGCTCATGCTGGCCCGACGAGATGGTGGGCAACACCTGGCTGATGGATGATAATAGGCTGGTTAAGCAGTAGATATGATTTTTTGAAAAAAAGTTTTTGCCACTCAAAAAAAAGCTTATATATTTGCCACGCTTTTGCAGAAAAGCAAATTATGGTACTGACCTATGGTGTAATGGTAGCACAGCAGATTTTGGTTCTGTCGGTCAAGGTTCGAGTCCTTGTAGGTCAACAGAAAGCCCCTTGAAAACATTGATTTTCAAGGGGCTTTCTGTTTTTTGTTTATGGAGGTGCTTTGGGGTGTTGCATTTTACTTGGCAGATTTAGACTGCAAGGGAAAGAGTGGTCAAGGAATCCTAAGTTACACCATACGATGAAATCATAGGTTAGCTTTGGGTATTTTGAGAGCCATATTGTTTTACAACATTTTTGACCCATCTCACCTTGGCTTGTTTTTTGTTTTTGCCAAAAGATTCAACACAGTTGTTTGTACGGTTAAACTTGGAGACCAGATACCAATAAAAACGGGGCGAAACCGAAAAGCCATACGAGTAGGAAATCTCTAAATTGAATTTAATCTATGAAGAAGCTAGCGTTAGTATTTATTGTTGCAATGTTTATGCTTTCCGGTTGCGCTTTTCACAATGGCCTTACTACAAACCAGAACAACCACACCACCGAAGTGGTGTTATCCCAAAAAAACTTTCGGGTTGTTGAGAGCGTTAGGGGCGAGTCGGAAGCACGATATATATTTGGTATAGGTGGATTAGCAAGAAATGCCATGATATCCGAAGCCAGAGCGAGTATGCTGGCTAAGGCAAATATTGTGGGCACTTCTAGAGCAATTGTTAACGAAACCGTTGAGATTAAGCGATCGATTTTCCCCTTTGTGAGCAAATACAAGGTTACGGTATCGGGCCATGTGGTTGAATTTACCGAGTAATTTGGTTTTTCTAAAATAGTATAGGGCCTTATTGTTCCAAAATGTTGAGCCGAGGCACCATCCTCGGCTCAATTATTATATGCAAATACCTCTTACAATTTCGTAATGTAATCTAGTGTTGTGCTGTTTACCAGTATTTGCTAAAAGAATATGCTCACAACCTTAACGCTCATTTAAGCTGCTCGTTTATGTTATTTTTTTATCTTTAAAACCGAATGTTTGTTCTTTTTTGATAAGTACAGTATTGCTATCGAAAATCACCCTACCCATAAGGCTAGGGTGAATAAACCATCTTGATTTGTATATGCAGGTTAATGTATAGTGAGTTCTAACTATTAACAAAAATGTTGACCGATGAAAAAGCTATTTACTACTATTTTGCTATTGATGTTCCTAAAGCTTTGTGTTGCCCAAAGTATTAGCGGAACGTATCAAACAGCCTGGTGCGAGATGACCCTGCACCAATCGGGCAACCAGATAACCGGTACGTATAAGCATAATAACGGACAGATTAAAGGAACACTTGACGGAACAACCCTTACTGGTACCTGGACCCAAAACAATGGTAAGGGAAGGATAATATTTGAGTTTAACGACGAGTTCACTTCTTTTTCAGGAAAGTGGAGCTATAATGATGCCGAACCAATTTCGGGTCAATGGAATGGGATCAAAGAGGTGTTGATTAAAGTTAATGTCTCTGGGGATTATTCAACAAAATGGGGCGATATGACCCTGAGCCAGTCGGGCAACCAGGTAACCGGATCGTATAAACTCAATAACGGGAAGATTAGCGGTACGTTAACTGGAAAAGTGCTAACGGGTACTTGGACCCAAACGAATGCAAAAGGAAGGATTAGGTTTGAATTTAACGACGATTTATCGTCCTTCACCGGGAAGTGGAGTTACAACGATGCAGAGCCAACCTCTGGTGATTGGGACGGAAAGAAAAAATAGAAGGGAAACCTTAGTTTAGCCGAGGCTGCAGCCTCGGCTAAACAACCTCCTCGCTGACGCATAATTTCATCGTTGGGCTTTTCGGTAGCGAAGTTAGCTACTTCTTGAATATCTTGTACAATCCCAGAACGGCAATAATAATCCCTCCAATGGTTACACCCGCATAAGCAGGCTTGCTTAGGGTGAACGATCCCGAAAGCTCATTAATCACTATGTTTCCTAGTCCTGCGTGGGGCGAGTGGTTGTATGCCCAGTACACTATCACAAGTCCTACTACTAATAGCAAGATGCCAACAAAAACTTTACTCTTCATAGCAATTTGGGTTTATGGGTTAAACTTGGTTTTATGTTGCTAATTACTGGAGGCCATTATACAAACTTAGCAGGATAATTCGTAATCCCGAATAGATTTCATTGTAATGCTACACTTTTTTGTGTTGGACGTAACTCATTGTTTCGAGTTAACTTACACCTTACAGGTTAACCGCATAACTAAAGCGTTTTCGCCCTGCCCGTAGTAGTTCATCTTTTTATCAGTTGATGTGAACCCCATTTTTTGGTACAGCGTAATGGCCACGGTGTTGGTCTCTTTCACCTCCAGCGATATGGCATTGTAGGCATTAATTCTAGCAAAATCCTTGGTGTAGTTCATTAATTTTTCACCAATACCCAGCCCCCTAAATCTTGGGTTAGTGGCTATGGAATATATTCTCAGAACCTTACTGTTTCGGCGTGTGGTTAATATCAGGTAGCCCCCAATTTGATTATCAATATCGGCAACCACAAAATGGCAGGTTAGGCTTTTGGCTAAGTATCTGAATTGTCTCCTGTTAAATGATTCGGTGCCAAACGACTGGGTTTCGATTTCAAAAATCGAAACCAAATCGTTGGCGGTTACGGGTCGTATGGTTAGCTTCGTGCTCATCACTGATGCTTGTTCTCAAGGCTTTGCACAAAGTGGTTTATAATTCGGTAGTACAGCTCATCGCCCAGAATGGTGTCCTCAACTCCGTGGTCGATGCTGGGGTTATCGTTTATTTCAATAATCACTGCTTTGTCATTTATCATCTTCAGGTCGACTCCGTAAAGCCCCTTGCCTATAAGCGAAGTGGCCTTAACGGCTGTTCGGAGGATGGCTTTTGGTACCTTGTAAATGGGAATGGCCTCAGCCATGCCGCTGCGGCTTTTCCCAGAGTTCTTATGGTAGTATATTTGCCAATGGCCTTTGGCCATATAGTATTTGCATGCGTAAAGCGGCTCGCCATTGAGCACTCCAATGCGCCAGTCGAAATCGGTAGGCAGATACTCCTGGGCAAGCACAATGGATGAGCGTTCAAAGTACTCGTTCAGAAACTGCTCGTAATCATCGCTTTTCTTCACCTTCTTCACCCCATGCGAGAATGATCCATCGGGTATCTTCACAATAAATGGAGCGCCAAGTAAGCCCGCTACTTCATCGAAGCTTATGGTGTTTGACTTGAAGATTAGGGTTGATTTTGGCGCCGATATGCCCTCGCGTGCCAGCAACTCGTTAAGGTAAACCTTATTGGTACATCGAATTATGGAGAGCGGATCGTCAATCACCACCATATCGGCTTGCTTGGCCTTTTGTGCCACCTGAAAAGTTATGTGGTTTAGGGCGGTGGTTTGCCTAATGAATAGTGCATCGAACTCCATCAATCTGAGCAGATCCTGTTCCGTTATCAGCTCTGCATTAATATTCATCTTCTTGGCAATATCAACAAATTTAGCCAACGCTTTTTTGTTGCTGGGGGGGAACGCCTCGTTGGGATCGTGGTAAATGGCCAGATCGTAGCGTGGAACCTTTTTTGTACGAGGATTTCTCCACACCTTACGGTTGAACCTGTTCAGCGCCTCGGCAAAGTGGTTCTGCTCCTCATCAGTTAAATCAACAAGCTGTAGTGGCATTATGGCCTCAATCTGATTTTTCGACTTCGTGTTAAGGGCAACCCTAAGAATGGGGTAGGGATAGTTGTCGAATACAAATCGTGCAATTTTTTCGAGCCCAGGCTCGGTGCAGGTTCCAAAAAATACGTTTAGATGCCAAATCTCATCAGTAATCTTTTGCTTCTCAATCCAGCTGTGGCAAAGCTTATGCAGCGAGCTATCCATCCGAAGACCTGCACCCGATTCTAGCTTATTTAGCACTTCGGGCGATGGAATTACCCTGTGACCACGTGCGGTGGCCAGCAGCGAGCAGTAGTAGCCCTCGGAGTTGTAGGAGATATCACCACATAGGTTTATCACAAGGTTGGGGTCGCTCTCCGATTGGTGCTTAAGATACTCCGATGCGGTGATTATGCTCTCGGTGGGGTAGTAAGGTTTCCAGATCGAGAGTTGATCCAGAAGGATAAGTACGTTTTGCATCGATAACTTATAAGTAGAGTTTATTTTAAGTGTATGATAATTAGATTTATGACCAGTGCTTTTTGCTGTTAGATTCGATGCAAAGATTAGCACAAAATCGATTGGTTGTTTCGCTCTTTTAAATTATTTTTTTACAGTGGTCTAAACCTTTGTTTTCTATGTGGATATGATGTGTAAGCCTATGGATTTTTCACAAAGTATAGTGCCAATTTCTGACTCTTTGTTGGGCATAGAAACTAATTGGGGTGTTCTCTCGTAGTAGAGTGTGATACTATTTGATGTTGGTTTACCATAAATTCCCAATGCTATGTACAAAACCATTGCAATTCATACCCGTTCAACCTACTGGACACACGTAGAAACCAATGAAGAGTCCAGCGTGGTTGATGCCGATGATTTGGCCAAGGAGATTGAGATTCAATCCAACAAATTTGCTGACGATGGCTATGAGGTAATATCTATAAATCCCATAACATCAGGAAGTTTTGCCAATGGCAATGGTTATGTGCATACCGAGAGCGTGGTGATTACTGCACGACTTGTAAAAAAGTAGTATAGGTTCAGGTGTAGCAGCGTGGCTTTCTCTAGGGGTTACCATTTCCCTTTTCTCCTATAAACAATACCGATTGCTCGTGCAGCAGTTGATCTTACTTCTCGTCATTTCGTTCATATTGCAAACTAATCAACCTTAAGTTCGATATGAAAAAAATGATGCCAGTCTCTTTTGCTCTACTTTTTGTAAGCGCCTTTGCTTTTGCTCAGCCCATAGAGCAAACCCACAAAACCAAGGTAATGCCTTTGGGTGTATTTCATTTCAACTACCCAAACCTCGATGCGGTTAAGGTAGCCAAGGAGGATCAAATTTCTGTGCTTAATGAGCCCTACCAATCGCAAATACTCCACATTGCAAAGGCTATAGCCGAGTTTAAGCCAACCATTATTGCTGTTGAATCAAATCCTGGGAGACAGGCTAAAATGGATTCGCTTTATAGCGAGTATGTTTTAGGCCGATTCTCTCTTGGGAAAAATGAAATTTTTCAACTAGGCTTTAGGCTAGCCAAAATGCAGGGCGCTATTGGCGTGCATTGTGTTGATGATATGGGAAAATACTACGAGCACGTGGGAGCTGTTTTTGGCGATTCTGTGCGACTATCGAAGTTAGAAGCATACAACGATAGCCTAATGAAGGCAAAAGGCTCTCAAGCAGCTAAAAAAGTTAATAATGTTATCGACGAATTAGTGCGCACAAACCAACCTGAGCACATAAAGGAGAGGCTGGGGGTTTACCTGTCGGGCTTATTTTGTTACGAGGAAACCGAAGGCGATTTTTGGGGAGTAGATTTTGAAACTAGCCGATGGTATAGCCGTAATCTCAGGATCTTTAGGAACATTCAGCGGATACCCCGTTCAGCCGACGATAGAATACTTCTTATTATTGGTGGCGAGCACCTCAATCTACTATACCCTTTCTTTGATGCATCGCCAGAGTTCGAGTTGGTTTCGGCATTGCCTTACCTAGAGAAGGCCAAAGAGGCATCGCTGCAGTAAGGGTTAACTTATGCGAACGCCCAATACCAGCATATCGTCAACCTGCTTCCTGTCGCCCTTGTACTCCTCAATGGTTGTTTGTAGTGTAGATTCCTGTTGCGGGCAATTCATTTTGTGAATGCTTAGTAGTAGCTCGCGAAAATTCTGCATCAGAAACTTGATGTTTTTGGGACCACCAAACTGATCGGCGTACCCATCGGAGTAAAGGTAGAGCATATCGCCCTTCTGCAGCTGAAATATTTTGTTGCAGAAGGGCTTGTTGCCAAGTACATGGTGCCCAATGGGCATTTTATCGCCCAGAATTTCAACCAGCGTGCTCTCTTCCTTATGAGCCAGTCGGTGGTTTACTGATGGATCATCCATTTGAATAGCACCTCTTCTTACCACCATTGCAGAAAGGTAGGCTCCCGCAAACTCCATCTCAAGGCTATTTGGGTCAATTATGGCAATGGCCATATCCATACCATCGGCCTGATCGATCTTGCCTTTCTCCTGATTTAGCGACAGAAGTACCATATCGCGCATTTGCGATAGTATGCTGGCTGGTTTTATATTGGCATCGTGACTGGCAATTTCCCTTAGCAGGGTTATGCCCAGCATGCTCATGAATGCACCGGGAACCCCATGGCCTGTGCAGTCTGCAGCGGCAATTAAAATCTTTCCACTTGCAAGCTGCGAAGTCCAGAAAAAATCGCCGCTTACAATATTTTTAGGCTTGTACAGAACAAACGATTCCCATGGCAGCTGCTGCATGGTGTTTTGACTAGGAAGCACCGCGTTCTGAATACGGCTTGCATAGGTTATGCTGTCGGTAATAAGGCGCTGTTGCTCGGCAATTTGGTCGCGCTGGCGGGTTACAAAATCGCGCTGTTGTTCAATTTCCTCCTTCTGACTTTCAATTTCCTCCTTCTGGTTGCTAATCTCTATGTTTTGTTCAATCAGCAATTCGTTTATCCTGTTCTTTTCGCGGTATGCATAGAAAATGAAGGCGGAGAGTATCCCTGCAAGCAGAAAGGCTACCACAAAAAATATTAGCACAACCCTTTGCCTATCGAGCCTAGCCTCCTGTAGGGCTTCACGCTGTCGTGCAAGTAGTTCCTGCTCTTTTTCTCGTTTTTCAAACTCATACTGCATCTCCAGCTTGGCAATGTCGCTGGAGTTGAGGCTATCCTTGTAGTTCGTATGGTTTTTGAATGCGGCTAAGGCCTTGCCCATTTCGCCTATCTGCGAATAGATGCTCGACAGGCAAAAGTAGGCCTCGCTTATATCGGGAATAATCCTGTGCTTCTTTGCAAATTCAAGGCTTTGGGTAAAGTACTTATGAGCCAAGGTGGGATGGTTGTTGCGCATCTCAATTTTTCCAAGATGGCGGTAAAGCGAAGCTAGATCGAGGCTGTCGCCCACACTAGTTTTAAGCGCAATGGCCTCGTTCAAATGCTTGCGTGCTCTTTGGTCGTCGCCCTGATCGAGAAAAATAACACCAAGGCTAATGTGGTTTGCTGCCTGGCCGAAAATATTCTCGGTCTTTAAATTTATATCGAGCACCATTTGGGTGTACTCTAGCGCTTTGGAATAGTTCCCCAGCTTATGGTATATGCTTCCAATTTCGCTTAAGCTAAGGGTTACCCCCACGCTGTTACCTGTTGTTTGCTCAATGTTGCGGTAGTACTCCAAGGCCGATTCGGCGTATTGCATTGCCCTGTCCAACAGATCGAGCCTTTTAAAAAGCCGTGCAATGCCAAGTGATGTCCATGCTAAGCCCTCTTGCTCGCCAACCTCCTCGTGTATATCCATGGCTTTGAGGAAGTTTTCTATGGAGTGTTGGTACTGCCCAATAACTGCGTACACATTGGCAAGGTTCACCAGGGTTCGCGCAACCTCAGCCTTGCTGTTAATTTCTTTATTGATTTCTAGCGCCTGAAGATAGTAGTCGAGAGCCGTTAGGTAATTGGTTTGGAGCTGATTTACGTTGCCAATACGGTTAAAGGCAAGCGCTTTGCCAGCCATATCGTTTCGCTCGTTAGCAATCTGTAGCGAAACGGTAAAATGTTTGTTAGCCTGTTCAAACTTATTCTGAGTGTAGTATAAGTATCCAATTTGGTGGTAAATGGCTTGAAGCTGGGCTGCATTTTTCGACTCCTGAGCAAAATCAATGGCTTGGTTAGCAAGGATTAATGCTGAGTCGGGATCCGACTGCGTATATATAATCGATTTGTTTAAAAGGCTATCAGCTGTACTGGTGGGGTGTTGCTGCAAGGGCGCTTGTCCGCTAGCATTTAATACAAAAAAAATCAGCAAAAAGTTGAGAAGTATTGTCTTAGTGCAACTAGCCATAAGGGGTGTGCCGGTTTTTGTGAATACCATTTGGTTGCTAAATTAAACTTTTTTACCGTTTCAAATTACATAACCCTCGAATAATATGGATGAAAACGCTTTTTAAAAAGTAGATACTAATAAAACATTTTGTACTTTTAACCGTGAATAATTCTGCTTGGCAGATATTGCACTGGTTTTTAGTGGTTTTAGTTTAACAAATTCTAACAGAGTTACGGTATGGCTATCCGGTTTAAAATGAATATCAGAGCAAAACTTTTGGCATACGTTCTTGCAACTTCTATCTTGGTACTTGGTTTTATAGGTGCTTTTATTCAGTATAGAACCTATAGAATTGCCCTAAACGATGCTCAGTCTTTTGCCTTAAGCTCAGCGGAGAATGCAGCCAATATAGTAAAGTCGGAGCTGGAGTTTGACCTTGGCTTTACCCGTTCGTTGGCTCACTCCTTTTATGGCTATCATAAGCTTGATGACACTACCCGCGATAGCATCTATTTTGATGTAATTAGAAATCAAATTGAGCAAAACCCTCGCTACGCCACCATTTGGTATAACCTTGAGTATTGGGCAATTGACCTCACCTACAACAAGAACTTTGGGCGACGATCCATATCAACCTTTATGAAGAATGGGTATAGCCAGATCCAGATTGATCAGCGTAATATAACTGGTGACATAGTTGGTAGCGATTACCATAAGGCTAAGGTGAACAATTCTGAGCTGCTTTCGAACCCCTATTTCTACAAATATGATGGGGTGAATGAGGTACTAATGACCAGCGTTAGTGCTCCTATTCGGCATAATGGATACTTTGTTGGCCTGGCAGGGGTTGATGTTACCCTCGACAAGTTTCAGGAGACCATTAGAGGAATTAGGCCTTACAATAATTCTCAAGCCTTCCTGCTATCAAACAATAGCACTCTTGTTGCCCATACCAACGAGCTAAATCTGGGTAAAATATTTCAGGAGGTGTACCCCGAGATTGCCATGGAGCATAGGGTTTCAGAGAAAGTGCAGATGGGTATCTCGTATAGCTTTAGCTGGGATTTTGATGGTAAAGAGCATTTAGTTACCATTGCGCCTGTTGATGTGGGAAACTTTAACACCCCATGGTCGGTGGGTATTATTATACCTATGGATGAAATTATGGTTGAGGCTCATAAGTCAACAACGTATGGCTTGCTGGTTGCTGCCTTGGGCTTATTTATTCTTGTTCTGGTTTTATACTACGTATCAAAAATTATTACTAGGCCTATCATCCAAACTACTGCTGTGCTCAACGATTTGGCGCTGGGTGATATCGATAGAAATAAGGAGCTTAGAATTAATACTGGCGACGAGCTTGAGGATATGGCTCAATCCGTAAATAGGCTGATTGAAGGCCTTAACCTTACCGAGAGTTTTGCCCGCGAAATTGGGAAAGGTAATCTTGATGCTGAGTTCAAAATCCTTAGTAACAAGGATCTTTTGGGCACGGCCCTTATTGATATGCAAAATAGCCTGAAGCAGGCCAAGCAAGCCGAGGAGGAGCGTAAGCTCGACGAAAAGAAACAGAACTGGGCAACGCAAGGAATGGCAAAGTTTGGAGATATCTTGCGTCAGAACAACGATAACCTAAACGAACTGTCATTTAACACCATTCGAAACCTGGTTGACTATACCGAATCCAACCAGGGTGGAGTGTTTATTCTCAACGATAACGACAATGAAAATCCTTTCCTTGAGATGACTGCTTGCTATGCCTTCGATAGACGAAAGTTTATGGAAAAGTCCGTTGAGATGGGTGAGGGGCTTGTGGGTAGATGTTTTCGCGAGGGCAAAACCATTTACATGACCGATGTGCCAGCAGATTACATCACTATAAGCAGTGGGCTAGGGCAGGAACGACCCCGTTGCCTAATCATCGTCCCACTAAAGTATAATGATATGGTGCTTGGCGTAATCGAAATGGCTACATTTAAGGTGTACGAGAAGCATCAGGTAGAGTTTATTGAGAAGTTGGCCGAAAGCATTGCAGCAACAATTGCAAGCGTGAGGATTAATATTCGAACCACCGAGCTGTTAGCAAAATCGCAGCAGCAGGCCGAGGAGATGCAGGCACAGGAGGAGGAGATGCGTCAGAATATGGAGGAGTTACAGGCAACCCAGGAGGAGATGGAGCGAAAGCGTGCCGAGCAAGAAAAGATGCAGGAGGATTTTCAGAAGGAGATTATGTTGCTGAACGCGTTGATGAATAACATTCCCGATTACATCTACTTTAAGGACGAGAGTAGCCATTTTATGCGCATTAGCAAGTCGATGGTTAAGCTTTTTAATGCCAATTCACCCGAAGATTTGGTTGGCAAATCCGATTTCGACTTTCACACAAAGGAGAACGCCGAAAAGTTCTTTATGGAGGAACAGGAGATTATGCGTTCCATTAAACCAATTGTTGACAAGGTGGTTCAAGAAAAGTTTGATGATGGCCGTGAACAGTGGGTGTCGACAACCAAAATGCCACTATTTAACACAACCGGAGAGGTGGTTGGAACTTGGGGGATTAGTAAGATTATTACGGATTTGAAGCAAGCCGAAATTAAGGCTCAGGAATTGGCCTCGGAAGCTGACAAGCTAAAAGGAATCATTAATGCTCACGAGGGAGAGTATCAGGCCATTGTAAAAGCGCTCGATTCAACCACATTTGTTACTGAGTACACAATCGATGGGACTATCATCAGAATTAACGAGCCGTTGCAAACCATTATGGGTAAACCTTCCGAAGAGGTGGCGGGTAAACACCACGCCGACTTCTTCCGCACCAAAGCCGATGACGATGCATCGTACCATGATTTTTGGGACGACCTTCGGAGAGGAATTGTCCGTCAGCGCGTATTCAAGGGATCTGTTGGGGGCTCAAGGCTTGTGCTTAACGAAACCTACTCGCCCGTTAAGGATAGCGAGGGGAGTGTTGAGAAGATTATTGCCATTGCTGTAAGAGGATAATAGATGGCCAAAAGAATAGAGATATATAATACCTTTGAGGAATCCGAAGAAAATACTCATCGAATTAACCTCAGCTTATCTTATTGGCAAAGGTGGATTAAGGGTATTGAACTCTCCGAATTTGCTTTAAAGTGTGTAAATGAATCCTCGGTGGTTTATTCCACAAAATCAGGAAGCCATCAGTTCAATCTTTTCCTGCCAAAGAATAAAAAAGAATGAAGCTTGCATCCTTCTTTAACTCAATAATTGATTGCTTTAACAAACACAATGTTAAACATTTAATCGTTGGAGGACATGCCGTAAATGTTTATGGGTATATAAGGTCAACTGTCGATTTGGATATTTGGATTGATAAATCTGACGAAAATCTTGAATACCTACGACAAGCATTAGTCTCATTTGGTTATCCACAAGAGCAATGTCAACAAGGGATAGATGAGATAAGAAATAATAGAAATATTGGAATTTTTGATGATGATGATAATAAAATTGATCTAATCCAGCTATACTCTACACGCTTAAGTTTTAGTGAAGCGTATAGTCGAAAACACTCCATCGACAAGGGAGATGTAACTCTTCACGTTATCTCCTTGGATGACTTAATAGGCACGAAACTATCGGCAGGGCGCCCCCGCGACCTAGACGATGTTAGGGAATTATCCAGATTACGGAGTAATGAAGAAGTATAAATATTTACAAATTAATCATTCCATAAAGCATCCTAATCTCCTCGGCCCAAAGGTCGGGTTCTATGGTTTCCAGCACAATGGGAATATTGTCGAAACGTACATCGTTCATTATCCTTTTAAACACATCAATGCCCAGCAAGCCTTGCCCTATGCTGTGGTGCCTATCTACCCGGCTACCCAACTCCTTCTTGCTGTCGTTTAGGTGCATCCCCATTAGCTTGTCAAAGCCAATAATTCTATCAAAATCATTCCAAGTTGCGGTGTAGCCCTCTTCCGATTTAATATCGTATCCCGCCGTAAATGCGTGGCAAGTATCTATGCAAACCCCAACTCGCGATTTATCCTCAACCCTATCGATAATATATGCCAAATGCTCAAAGGTATAGCCCAAGTTGTTTCCTTGTCCCGATGTGTTTTCAATAACCGCTTTTACTCCCGTTGTTTTATCAAGCGTTATATTTATGCTTTGGGCAATGGTGTTTAGGCATTCCTCATCGCTTACCTTGCCCAGCGAGCTGCCCGGATGAAAGTTTAGCCTATCGAGACCCAGCTGCTCACAGCGCCGCATCTCGTCGAGAAAGGCAGCGCGGGATTTTTCCAACGCATCTTTTTCAGGATGGCCAAGATTTATGAGGTAGCTATCATGTGGCAAGATATGCTGGGGCAAATAATTATACTTCTCGCAGTGCTCTTTAAATTTCCTAATGCTCTCAGTTGTTAGGGGCGGGGCAACCCACTGCCGCTGATTTTTGGTAAAAAGTGCAAAGGCTTTGGCTCCTATCTGGTGGGCATTAATGGGGGCATTCTCAACGCCCCCCGCTGCGCTTACGTGTGCTCCAATGTATTTCATAGTAAAATTTTTTTTGCAAGCATAAAGATATAACAAACCGTATGAGAATAAAAATGCTATCGCTATGGCAACCCTACAGGGTGATTCCAAAGCTATGCACCACCTACGGAGGCAGGTGTTTTACCCCAGAGGGGTGCAATATTTATGGAAAATGATTTGGTTTCTGTTGTTGCGTCTCGCTATATAACTCTACCGTTACTATTTTATCGTACTTGTGATTTAATGTGTGCCATATCGCCCGCAAAATATCCGCCCCAACAACATCATTCACAACCATTTTTCCATATCTTTGCAGCGTAATGGTTCCAACTAGG
>Ga0334893_1000429_pt1 | contig 57954 bp, 39 predicted proteins | sample GraSluR3_MG_5_FD_207218 | JGI IMG/M metagenome (GOLD analysis project Ga0334893, IMG submission 207218) | Sludge microbial communities from methane-producing bioreactor in Wageningen University, Netherlands - Granular Sludge_09_05-R3 | ecosystem: Engineered > Bioreactor > Anaerobic >...
AAGAATCAAATACCAATGGTTGCCTTTTGATGCGTATCTCAGTTTTCAGAATCTCAAAGAACGTTTGACGTTTGTGCTTTGCAACTTTGGCGTTTTGTACGACATTAAATATTAATCATTACTTAAAGGGATAATTTGATTAGCTTTTTATGAAAGAAGAAATCATTATTTATCAACCTGATGCTAAATCAGTAAGTTTAGAGGTAAGAATTGAGGACGATACAGTTTGGTTAACTCAAAACCAAATGGCTCAATTATTTCAAACTACAAGAAACAATATTACACTACATATCTCAAACATTTTCAAAGAAAAAGAGCTAGAAGAAAATTCAGTTGGTAAGGAATCCTTACTAACTGCAAGCGATGGGAAAAAGTATAAAACAAAACTATACAATTTAGATGTTATTATATCGGTAGGTTATCGAGTAAAATCTATTCGAGGAACTCAATTTAGGATATGGGCTAATAAAGTGCTCAGAGACTATTTGCTTAAAGGGTATGCAATTAATCATCGCTTTGAAAGAATTGAAAACGATGTAAATTACCTTAAGGCCAAAGTCGATGAGTTCGATTTTCAAATTAGAACAAGTTTACCACCTAACGAAGGTATATTTTTTGAAGGACAGGTGTTCGATGCCTATGTGTTTGTTAGTAAAATAATAAAAACAGCTAAAAAGTCTATAGTATTAATTGATAACTATATTGACGAAAGTGTTCTCTCAATTCTATCGAAAAGGAACGAGAATGTAATGGCAATGATTTTTACATCAAATTTCACTAAACAGATAAAACTTGATTTGAAAAAGCATAACGAACAATACCCATCAATAAAGATTATAACGTTTAGTAAATCACATGACAGATTTCTTATAATTGACAACGACTCAGTATATCATATAGGCGCATCCTTAAAAGATTTGGGTAAGAAATGGTTTGCTTTCTCGAAAATTGAGCTAGACCCAACCGACCTAATCGCAAAACTCAATTGACGTGAGCAGGACTTTCTTAAATAGCATTTATAATGGATTAATCAAGTTTGTAAAATGTCAGTTTACAGCAACCTTTCCACAATTAGCTCAAAGTAAACCTAAACACCACAACATCCACCCAATAAACACCTTAAAACATTCTTAATGCGATTTTCCATCACCATTACCCTAATTTTTCTTTTTAGCCTTAACCTTAAAGCCCAAACCGATTGGGTAGAGCTATCGGGCGATATTTTGCATCTGGCTCTGCCCGGCGCTGCTTTTGGCTCAACGTTAGTTTGGAGCGAAGAGGATTTTAAAGGTACCAAGGAGTTTATTTGGGCTGCAGGCGTTTCAACTGTTGCCACCTACGCCCTAAAATATGCAATAAACAAGGAGCGTCCCAATGGCGAGAGCCACGCTTTTCCGTCGGGGCACGCCTCGCGGGCTTTTATGGGCGCCGAGTTTATACGCCGTAAGTTTGGGTGGAAAGCGGGAGTACCTGCCTACCTGCTGGCCGGATATACGGGATACACTAGGGTGCACGCCAATAAGCACGATTACTGGGATGTTCTTGGTGGTGCAGCGGTGGGTATTGTCAGCTCGTATATCTTTGCAAAGCCATTTACCCAAAAGGTAAACCTTAGCTTTGGCAAACAGCATGAAGCATACACGTTAAACTTTAGCATGGTATTTTAGCAAATCAAAAAAAGAATGCCTATGAAAACTACATTGTTAAAACTACGTCTATTCTCACTGCCTATTGCGCTAGTAGCGCTAATGCTTATAGGTTGCACCCCCAAGCCCGAGACGGTTCACGATGTGCTTTCGCGCATATCATCAATCGACAGCCTAAAGCAAATTGAGGGCGACACAACCCTGTTTGCCGAAACCTGGGAACTGTGGTTCTCCATGCCGCTCGATCACAAAAATCCTGAGGCTGGCAAATTCCCTTTGCGGGTGGTTTATAATCATAAAGATTTTGAAAGCCCTATGGTGATTGCCATTGAGGGTTATAAAATATACTCTCATAGGCCAACCGAGCCCACCAGACTGCTAAAGGCAAATCAAATTAATATTGAGCACCGCTTTTTTGAGAATAGCCGTCCAAAGGATAGTATCCCTTGGAAGTACCTAAACATATACCAGGCTGCCACCGATCATCATACGGTAATAAAGTCTTTTAAACCTTACTATACCAACAAGTGGGTTGCCACGGGTATAAGCAAAGGCGGTCAGGCAACCATTTACCACAGGTACTTTTATCCCAACGACGTTGATGTTAGCATCCCGTATGTGGCTCCCATAAATTCTAGTAGTGAGGATCCTCGGGTGTACTCGTTCTTAAGGACAGTGGGCACTCCTGCCTGTCGCGAGCGTGTTATGATTTTTCAGGAGGAACTCTTTAAGCGAAAGGATAAGCTTATGCCCCTGCTTGAGCAGCACGTAACAGAGAAAAACTACACTTTTGGCTTTGGCCTAAGCCGTGCCTACGATGTGAATGTACTGGAGTACAGCTTTGCCTTTTGGCAATGGGGCGGAATTGATTGTATCGATATTCCAACTGCCGATGCTACCAATTTGGAGATGTTCTCGCACTGGACTAGCGTGGCTCCCTTCGATTTTATTGAGGATAAGGGCGTTGATGCAATACGGCCATATTTTTATCAGGCTATGACCCAAATAGGCTCATACGGCTACGAGGTGGAGCCGTGGAGTAAGTATCTTGACGACACCACAAATATCACCTTCGATTTTACCATGCCCAAGGGGCATATGGCTCAATTCGACCCCGAGCCCATGAAGGATGTAAACCGATGGATTAGCACAAAAGCTAACTATATGCTCTACATCTATGGCGAGTACGATCCGTGGAGTGCCACGGCTGTTGAGCCCAGTCCAAATACTAATTCCATAAGCTTTATCAATCCTATGGGTGACCATCGCACCCGAATTCATAGCTTCCCTGATGATATGAGGCAGATGATATACGATACGCTGGAGGAGTGGCTTGGGGTTGAAATAGAAGAGAAGCCCAAAAATTGATGTTGAGCATTTTGTAAACTATCTTTGTGAAGATTAATGGAAGATTTGTATGGCTTGAAGGTTGCGAGTTGTGCAACGGTCACTGAGCCTGTCGAAGTGAACACTGAGGGTTGAATGGTGGTAGATAGTTTCCGAGTTTCGAAAATATCAACAGATAAATAATACCATACAACAAGAGTAGCTTATCAAACAATATTATAATATGGCCACATATTCCTGCGATTATCTTGTAATTGGGTCGGGCATTGCCGGACTTAGCTTCGCCCTTAAGGCAGCCGAGCACGGAACGGTTATGCTAGTGAGCAAGGCCGATATTGAGGAAACAAACACCCGTTACGCACAGGGTGGCATTGCAGCTGTTACCTACGAGCCCGATAGCGTGGAAAAACACATTGAGGATACCCTTATTTGTGGCGATGGCCTTTGCAATGCCGATGTGGTGCGTATGGTGGCCACCGAGGGCCCAGCCCAAATTAATCAGCTTATTCTGTGGGGTGTTAAGTTCGATAAGCAAACTACTGGAAAGTACGATTTGGCCCGCGAGGGAGGACACACCGAGCACAGAATTCTTCACCACAAGGATAATACGGGAAACGAGATTCAACGAGCGTTAACAGCAAAGGTAAAGGGGCATAAAAACATTAAAATATTTGAACGCTTTTTTGCTGTTGAAATTATTACCCAGCATCACTTAGGCGAAAAGGTTACCCGCCACAAAACCGATACCGAGTGTTATGGAGCCTACGTGCTCGACCTAAAAACCCAAAAGGTAGATACCTTTTTGGCCAAGAGTACCATTATGGCCACGGGTGGCGTGGGTAACATTTACCACACCACAACCAATCCCATTGTGGCCACTGGCGATGGTATTGCCATGGTTTATCGTGCCAAGGGACAGGTAGAGAATATGGAGTTTATACAGTTTCATCCATCATCCCTTTTCCATCCGGGTGAGCGGCCATCATTCCTTATTACGGAGGCTATGCGTGGTTTTGGCGCCATCCTAAAAACCGCCGATGGCAAGGAGTTTATGCATAAGTACGATAAGCGGGAGTCGCTAGCTCCGCGCGATATTGTGGCTCGTGCCATCGATAATGAGATGAAAATTAGCGGCGACGAGTTTGTGTACCTCGATGTTACCTTTAAGGATGCTGCCGATACCAAGAATCACTTCCCAAATATCTACGAGAAATGCCTATCGATAGGAATTGATATAACCAAGGAGATGATTCCCGTTGTACCTGCTGCGCACTACTTGTGCGGTGGCATTAAGGTTGATATGAATGGCGAGAGCTCTATAAAAAATCTTTACGCCATTGGCGAGTGCTCATCAACCGGACTGCATGGCGCCAACAGGTTGGCATCAAACTCGCTACTTGAGGCGGTGGTGTATGCCCATAGGGCTGCCAACGATGCGATTGCTAAATCGAAAAACATCGAAATTAATAGCAATATACCGGCGTGGGACTACGAGGGTACCACCCATAACGAGGAGATGGTGCTTATTACCCAAAGCTACAAGGAGATGCAGCAGATCATGAGTAACTACGTTGGAATTGTTCGCTCTAACCTTAGACTCGACCGAGCGCTTACGCGCTTAGGAATTCTGTATAAGGAGACTGAAGATTTATACAAAAAATCGATACTTACCCAGAACCTTTGCGAGCTGCGCAATATGATAAATGTGGGCTATCTGATAATTAAGAATGCCCAGAACATGCGCGAGAGCCGTGGGCTGCACTACTCGCTCGACTATCCCAAGAGTAAGGGCAGTGAGTTTTAAGTTATACCATTATCAAGGTATTTCTAGTCAGGGTTTGACTTAAGGTCAAGCCCTGACTTTTTAGCTTTAGCATTCTTTGCTTTGGATAATGTTTAATACTTCGTAGTGGTGTAACTATTGATGCCCTAGGTGACACATAGCGATAACAAAGCATCGAAAAGAATCTCCTCGCCCCGTGGGGCTTGCCTGCTGCAAGCAGGGCGAAATAGCGATAGAACTCAATTAGCAGAATTTGTCTAGCACCCCAGCGGCCTGCCTGTCGCCGACAGCAGACAGGGGTGCAATAACAAAACCAAAACATTTACCCATAACCTATTGCACCTTGCTTGCAGCAGGCAAGCCCCACGGGGTGCTATTCCCGTTCATTTGCTTTTTCAATCGCTATCTACCCTCTAACGAGGGGTGCATCACCAACTACTCAAAAAAATCAAAAACATATTTGGGACTATACTCAACGCCAAACTCTTTCAAAAAATCCAAATACTCCTCCCTGAATAAAAACTTTTTATGATGCTCCTGTTGATTGTCAATATAATTAATCACATTAGAGCGATGTGACATGCTGTATGAGAACAAACGATACCCTTCCTGCCACTGAAATTTAAATTTCGACAATTTCTTTTCATTTACAAATGTTGATGAATCTGATTTAATGTCGCGAATTAACGCTGGAATATCGCATGGATGCATCCCGAAAAATATATGGATGTGGTCTGGCATCGAGTTAATTGCTAGCGGTTTATGCTTCTGGTTTACTAGAATGCCCCCAATGTACCTATGTAAGTCATCTCTAAAATCCTCTTTTATGAGTGCATCACGGTGTTTTACAGCAAAAATAAGTTGCATTAAGATTTGGTAGTAAGGGTTTGCAATGGGAATATGGTTTTCGTTTATATCCAAAGTTATTGAATTTTTGTATTATACGATAATAGTCCCGAGTTCTCGTAGGTGAAAATTAGCTTTGGAATCGCCTCAGAGAGGCGAAATAGCGATAGAACTCAATTTGCAGGGGATATCTAGCACCCCGTGGGGGTGCAATACCAAACCCAAAACATTTACCCATAACCTATTGCACCCCCACGGGGTGCTAATTTCGTTCCTATCCTTATGCTATCGCTATCGTACCCCTCTGGGGTACAGCACTTGCCTCCGTAAGTGGTAGATATCGATAGGGCAACTCAATTTGCTTTGTCCATCTCTGGCTACTAATCAACAGAAATGGACTAAACATCAATTTTTAGCACTAAAAATATGATTTTTCACACAGTATCCCTACTTTAGTTTTTAACCTTTAATGGGTTCAAAATCGGACATGTGTGTTCACAAACGTACAGAACAGCAAAATACAAATGATGCTTTAACAGGCAGACTACCAATTAATAAAAATATATGGCATATGTATTGACAATTGTATTAAGCTGTTTTTTGCTTAGCAAATAAGCGCTATAATGCAATCCCTATGTTTTAGATACATATAATCATTATGCTAAAATCCTTTTTCTTGCTTGCATACAGGAATATTATTAAAAATAAGTTTTATGTGCTTGTTAATATTCTTGGGCTAGGAGCGACCCTTGCCTGCTGTATAGTTGCCTATTTAAACCATAGGTTCGAGGCCGATTACAACAAAACCCACCAAAATTTAGAAAAGATTTATAAGGTCAATATTTTTCGAGAGGTTAATGACCGACAGCAACGCTATGGGATTTCGCCAGCATCGTTGGCTACTGCATTGGGAACTAGTGTTGCAGGGGTTGAGTCGGTGGTCAGGTATTCGTCAAATCAGATGTCTGTAAAGTATGGCAATGAGGCTGACTCGAAAATTTTCTCCAAGAATGTGGCGTTCGCCGACGATGGCTTTTTCGACCTATTTACATTTCCAGTGAGTCAGGGAAGCACCTCGGGTTTTAACGATGTGAACAGCATAGTGATTAGCAATGAGACTGCTGAACAGTACTTTGGTAACCAGAACATAATTGGCGAGAGTTTAACCCTTTTTGCTGAAAATGGAGAGCCAATTGAATTCAAGGTTATTGCGGTTCTGGAGCATATCCCCGAGAACTCTATGGTAAACTTCGATGCGGTTATCATATTTCGAAACTATTTCAGGGTTTTTAAGGTGGATGAGATGGATTGGAAACGATGGATAGGCGCAACCTTTCTTGCTATCCCTAATCCAGAGGACATACCCAGAATTGAGTCAATGCTCAATGGGTTTCTCGAGATTCAGCATCGCGCTCGCGAGGACTGGCCAATATCAAGATTCGAGGTGATGAGTCTTATGGAGTACACAAAGATTAGTCGCGATGTGTGGTCCAACTGGCTTTGGATAAATCTTCATCCAGCCCAAATTTATGGGCCACTAATTATGAGTATGCTAATTCTTCTTCTCGCTGGGTTTAACTATATGAATACCTCCATATCTATTGCAAACACAAGGCTTAAAGAGATTGGTGTACGCAAGGTGATGGGTAGCAGCCGCAGGCAGCTTATAGCCCAATTTCTGGGCGAGAATGCACTGGTTTGTTTTATTGCGCTAGCTGTATCCCTGCTCATAGCTATTTTTCTTATTGATGAGTACAATAAGATGTGGCCATATATGAACCTAAAGATGACACTTGCCGGCAATATTCGCTTTTGGTTATTTCTTGCTGGACTCCTGGTGTTTACATCCATTTTGGCAGGTGCATACTCAGCATTCTATATCAGTTCGTTTAAATCGGTTGATATATTCAAAGGATCATATAGGCTAAAGGAGGGGGGGTGGTTAGCAAAAGTTTTACTCTGGTTTCAGGTAACTGTTTCGGTTGTGGCTATTATTGCAAGCCTTGTATTTGCTCAAAATGCAAGTTTTCAGCAATCGGTAGATATGGGTTACGACATGAATAAGATCCTAGCCATTCCTTTGGCATCAGGTGTCGATAAGAATGCCCTAGAAGCTGTTTACGAAAGCCATCCCGATATTAGTTCCATTGCCTACACCAGTCAGCATATTGGTTGGGGAGGATATTCCAGAACAATTGAATTAAGCGAGAAGAAAACCGAGGTGAGAGTTATGGAGGTTGGCACAAATTATCTCGAAACTATGGGCGTGAGGTTTCTTGAAGGGCGTGGTTTCTCAAGCGAATTTGAGTCTTCGGATATTGCCAATTCGGTTGTGCTCGATAGGAGAACGGCAGATGAGCTGGAGATTCAGGATCCCATAGGACAAATCATTAGGCTTGATACCCTTACACTAAAGGTTGTTGGCGTAACCGACTATTTTCATATGAGCTTTTGGAGTAAACCTATTCCAATAATTTTTTGGATGCGTAATCCAGAGCCCCAATCGCTTATGGTGATTAGGATTACAGCTGCCGATCATACTCAGATGTTGAGTTACCTTAAGTCAGAATGGGAGCAGCTAATTCCTTTTATACCCTTTTCGGGTTTTGAGCAGGTTAATATCGATGAGGAAGCTCAGGATGTGAATAAAAACATTACGTCTATAAATATGTTTCTGGCCATTATTGCCATAGTGCTATCATCAATTGCCCTTTACACGTTGGTTTCGTTAAATATATTAAAGCGCATAAAGGAAATTGGAGTTCGTACTGTTTTGGGATCGAGCAAAATTGGGATTAACTGGTTAATAAGCAAGCCCTTTATAATTATCGTAATCCTTGCATCGGTGGTTGGTGGTTTGGGCGGTTACTACCTGTCGAGCCTACTGCTAAATAGCCTTTGGCCAGTTAGAATTGCCATAGGTATTGGTAGCATTGCAATTCCCGTTCTTGCAGTGGTAGTGTTGGCCTATCTGATAATAAGCATAAAAATACTTAGAACAACCTTGAAAAACCCAGTTGAATCGCTAAGGTACGAGTAAATTCATAGAATTAGCATATCATTTGGTACTACTGCTTTATTTGTGTACCCAATTATTTGATGATATGCCCTGCCAGTTGAAACTAGTTGTTCCTTAGTCGATTCAGCTGCACAACAATCTCATCAATCTGGTCATCGGTAAATTTTTTCGACTTGGCCAGCTCATTTAGCGTGCCCCAAACGGGTTCGCCGCACAGTATGCAAACCAGCCCCCTTTCGCGAAGAAAAATCACGGAGTCGGGTAGTTCCTCCACCAGGTCTTCAACTAGTATATCCTTTGTAATCATTGTTGATATGCTTTTACCCCATAAACATTCAACCCCGCCAAAGGTTTAAACCTAACCTGGCAGATAGGTTTTTAAAACTTTTTATAGCTAAACTTAACCTTTTTGCTATGGTTTTGGCGGTTAGCTTTGCGATGAAATTTGCTACCTTTAGGTTTTCTAATCCACTACAAACACATCGCAATAATATGGAACTACAGTTTAACGGAGCCGTCCGTGAGGTTACTGGCAGCAAACACCTGATTACCACCAATAGCGGCAAGAAAATATTACTCGATTGCGGGATGTATCAGGGCAAAGGTCTTGAGACCGATGAGATGAACCGCGACTTGGGTTTCGAGCCCAAAGATATAGACCATATCATACTAACGCATGCGCATATCGATCACTCTGGGCTTATTCCCTACTTGTATAAGCAGGGGTTCGATGGGTCGGTAATTTGCACCTCGGCAACCCGCGATTTATGTTCCATCATGCTGGTCGATTCGGGCTTTATTCAGGAGCGAGATGTGTTGTATTTCAATAAGAAGAGGGCACGTAAGGGCTTAAGCCCTGTCACGCCCCTTTACACAAAGGACGATGCTGCCCAGTCGATGCAGCTATTCATAGGGGTTCCTTACAACCGTAAGTTTAGTATCGATAACAATATCAAAGTAAAATTTACAGATACCGGCCATATGCTGGGTAGCGGTGTGGCTAACATTGAGATTACCGAGGATGGTGTTACCAAGCGCATTGCCTACACGGGTGATATTGGCCGGCCCGAGAATCGCATTCTGCGATCGCCTCAACCGTTTCCCCAAACCGATATCCTAATTTGTGAATCGACCTATGGCGATAGGCTCCACAGCGATAGCGATAGGGGTGAGGAGGATTTGCTAGCCGTTGTAAAGGAAACGTGCGTTGATAAGGGCGGTAAGCTTATTATCCCTTCGTTTAGCGTAGGGCGAACACAGGATCTGGTTTACTCGCTCAATAATTTTTACAACCAGGGTCGCCTGCCCAAGATCGATATCTTTGTTGATAGTCCGCTAGCCACCAATGCTACCGATATTTTTAGGATGCATCCCGACTGTTTTAATAAGGATATCTTGGAGGTGATGGAGACCGATCCCGACCCGTTTGGCTTTAACACCTTACGTTACACTAAGAGCGTTGAGGAGTCGAAAGCCCTTAACACTTACGATAAGCCCTGCGTAATCATATCAGCATCGGGGATGGCCGAGGCAGGTCGGGTAAAGCATCATTTGGCCAACAATATCAGCAATCCCAAAAATACCATTCTATTTGTGGGGTACTGTGCTCCTGCCACGCTGGGTGCTCGCATTATGGATAAACCCAAAACCATCTCAATACACGGGTTTGAGTACCCTGTAAATGCCGATATCCGTCGAATTGAATCGTACTCGGGCCATGGCGATTACAAGGAGATGATTGAGTTCCTCAAGTGTCAGGATTTTAAGGCAATTCGTGAAACCGTGCTGGTGCATGGCGATTTAAAACCCATGGAGTTCTTTAAGCATAAGCTAAAGCAGGAGGGCCTAAACAATATCCATATTCCCAACAAGGGCGATACTTTGTTCTTCTAGAATATTTGCTGATGATTGGTGTCGCTTGTTTATGACCCTATGCTCATTTGCTTGTTTACCCTTCAAGGTAGCGATTGGTGTCGTGTGATTATCAGTATAGATTATTGCTGAAAATGTAGTAATTTTGCCTTTCAAACCAACTGTTTACAGATGAAATCATTCGATCTTTTTAGATATAATAAGCTAAATAATACTTTTGGGTGGATAGCCTTTGCCATTGCGGCAATCGTTTACATATTAACCCTTGAGCCTACAGCCAGCTTCTGGGATTGTGGCGAGTTTATAGCCAGCGGCTACAAGCTGGAGGTGGGGCATCCACCGGGGGCTCCATTCTTCATGCTGCTCATGCGGTTCTTCACCATGCTGGCTCCAACCACCGAGCTAATTCCGGTTTTTGCCAATGCAATGTCTGCCCTAGCCAGTGCATTTACCATCCTTTTTCTTTTTTGGACCATTACTCACTTGGCCCGCAAGCTGGTTGATGTTAAGCACAATGAGTTTTCTGCTACTCAGGTTATACTTATTCTGGGTTCGGGAATGGTGGGCGCTTTGGCCTACACTTTTTCTGATACTTTCTGGTTCTCGGCGGTTGAGGCTGAGGTTTACGCCACCTCATCGCTATTCACCGCATTGGTTTTTTGGGCCATCCTTAAGTGGGAAAATGTCGCCCATGAGCCACACTCGAACCGTTGGCTTGTGCTAATTGCATACCTAATGGGGCTTTCCATAGGGGTTCACCTGCTAAACCTGCTGGCTATTCCGGCCATTGTTATGCTGTACTACTTCAAAAAGTACGAGGTAACTCCTTGGGGGATAGTAAAAGCTTTAGGTGTTAGCGTAGTTCTTCTGCTGATAATGATGTATGGCATTATCCAAGGGTTCATTGTGCTAGCCTCTAAGTTCGAGTTACTATTTGTTAATGGATTTGGATTGCCCTACAAATCAGGGGTGTTCTTTTACCTGTTGGCAGTTGCTGCGCTAATTGTATGGGGAATTATTTATACACACAAGCATGCCAAGCCAATACTTAATACCATTCTGGTTAGCTTTGCTGTGGTACTAATGGGTTACAGCACGTTTGCGCTTATAGTTATTAGGTCGTCGGCCAATCCTCCAATGGATCAGAATAGCCCCGACAATATGTTCTCGCTGCTTTACTACCTCAATCGTGAGCAGTATGGCGATAGACCTCTGGTTATTGGCCAATCTTTCGATGCTCCAGTTATTAATCGTAAGGAGGGGAAACCACAGTATATACAGAAAGACGGTAAGTACGTGGTAGCTACCCGAAAATCGAACTTGGAGTTTGATAATCGATTTAAAACCCTATTCCCTCGTATGTACAGCGCCGATCCCAGGCATATTGAGGCGTACAAGGAGTGGAGCAATTTTAAGGGACGACCCATTAGGGTGTCGGGCCGTGGTGGCGACTCGGAGGTGCGGCGTGCTCCAACATTTAGCGAGAATCTGCGATTCTTTTTCTCGTACCAGATGGGCCATATGTACTGGCGTTACTTCATGTGGAACTTTGCCGGTAGGCAAAACGATTTGCAGGGGCACGGCGAGGCTGTGAAGGGCAACTGGATAAGCGGAATCCCCTTTGTTGATACTCCCCGACTAGGCTCACAGGCAGATCTCCCCGCAACCTTTAAAAATAAAGCCCACAACCGATACTACATGCTACCGCTACTGCTGGGTATGGCGGGTTTGGCGTTTCAATACATACGTAACCGCAAAGATTTTTGGGTGGTTACCCTGTTGTTTGTGCTCACAGGTATAGCCATTGTGGTGTACTTGAACCAAACTCCTTATCAGCCTCGCGAGCGCGATTATGCCTATGCTGGTAGTTTCTATGCTTTTAGCATATGGATTGGACTGGGGGTGCTGGCGCTATACCAAGGTATTCGAAAGGCTTTCGATAAAGCTCCCGGTGCAGCCATAGCAACTGGGCTTGGGTTGGTGTTTGTTCCGGGCCTAATGGCGTTCGAAAATTGGGACGACCACGATAGATCCAACACATTTATCTCTGTTGATTTTGCATACAATATACTTGAAAACCTCGAGCCCAATGCCATTGTCTTTACCTACGGCGATAACGATACATTTCCTCTTTGGTATGCTCAGGAGGTTGAGGGGGTACGAACTGATGTTAGAGTAGCCAACCTTAGCTATCTGCGTGCCGACTGGTATATCAATCAGATGCTGCGTAAGGCATACGAATCGGAACCGCTACCCGTTAGCATGGCCAAGGAGCAGATAGAGCTGGGCAGGCGTGAGGTGGTAATGGCCACCGACAGGATTAGCCAGCCGGTGCACGTGAAGCAGGCTGTTGATTTTATGCTGAGCGATAATCCTAGCACCAAGATGAACTCGCCCTTCGAACGCAATCAGACCATCGACTTTTTCCCCTCGCGCAACCTATTTTTACCCGTCGATAAGGATGCGGTTGAGCGTAATGCAGTGGTGCGACCCGAAAGGATGGATATGGTGGTTGACACCATGCGCTGGCGAATCCCCACAAACTATGTGTTTAAAGATGGCCAATTCCTGATGGATTTGATGGCTCACAATAATTGGGAGCGACCAGTCTACTTTGCCATCACGGTGAGCACCGACACCTATCAGAATCTCGATAAGTTTTTTCAGATCGAGGGGCTTGCCTACCGCATTGTACCTATAGAGGTTCAGCGGGTAGGTGGTCGTTACGGTAATGTAGACTCTGAGATTATGTACGATAATCTAATGAATAATTTCCAGTACAGGAGCTTGGCTGACCCCAAGGTTTACATCAACGAGAATAGTACTAGGATAATATCAAACTACCGCAATATTTTTGGGCGCCTTGCCCGAACACTTAACGAGGAAGGCAAGCACGATATGGCCATTAAGGCGCTCGACAGGTGTATGGAGGTGGTGCCGCCCGAGACCGTTCCCTTCAACTTTTTTGCCCTATCGTTGATTGAAGGCTACTACCGTGCAGGAGCTATTGAGAAGGCTGCGGAGTACTCGCGAATATACATGGAGCAGAGCGCCGACGAGCTGGTGTATCTTTTATCACTCCCTGAGAGGTTAGCCGGGTCGGTAAGAGGCGAGACAGAGCTTAGCCTTTACATCCTACAGGAACTTTACAAGATGGCCAACAGCTTTGAGAAGGGAGAGCATCTGAATGAGCTGGAGGAGCTGTTCGATGCCATTGGATAAATAAATGATATTGACCAAAGGGAATGATAAACTTAAGTCCACCCAAGCTATTTACTAAGTGTTTTCCAGGTTTCGTTTGGAGCATTCCCAACGATAGTAATAGGCTGTACCTAACCTTCGACGATGGCCCCACCGAAGAGGTTACTCCCTGGGTGCTCGATACCCTTAAGCAGTACAACGTAAAGGCCACCTTTTTTTGCCTGGGCAAAAACGTTGAGATGCACCCCGATATCTTCCAGCGCATAATTGATGAGGGGCATACCGTGGGCAATCACAGCTACAGCCACCTTAAGGGATGGGAAACTCCCACGGGGCAGTACGTGCAAGATGTGGATTTGGCCAACGACTTGCTAAACACCACCTTGTTCCGCCCTCCCTATGGCCGTATTAAAAAAAGCCAGTCGCGCCAACTCCGCCAGCGCTACAAAATTATTATGTGGAATGTGCTTAGCATGGACTACAGCCGATGGGTTACCCCCAAACGCTGCGCCAATATAGTGCTAAACAACCTCCGCCCTGGCGCCATCATTGTATTCCATGACTCGGTAAAAGCCGAGGCGAATATGCGCTACGCGCTGGTAAGGGTTTTGGAAGAGTCTAGGAGTAGAGGGTTGGAGTTTGGGGGGGTGGGGTGAGATGGATGAAAATAATAGAATCCGGCTTTTACTGTTACTACATCTTCCTCCGCCTAAGCATGGAGTTAGCATCATAAACTCATATGCTGAAAATATCCTTGGTAGTAGTAACAAATTTGTAATAGCTACTATTCCAATCAGGCCAAGCAAAAATATCACTAATTTGAACGGAATAGGTATTCTAAAATTTGTTTACTCTATAAAATTATTATTTACCCTAGTTTTAAAGATTATTGAATTTAAACCTCAGCGTTTTTATTTTACTCCAACTCCCAAATCTCCAGTTTTTTTTCGAGATTTAATTTTTATTACCATAGCTAAGCTATCTGGAGCAAAGTTATTTCTCCATTTTCACAGGCAGGGTTTAAACGACATTATTAACAAATGCTTTTTTGTGAAAAATCTGATTGGCATCGTACTTAATAATTGTACATTGATACACTTAACTCCATACTTAGTTGAAAAAGAATTTACTGAAACGAAACTAGACCAAAAAGCTTGCACTCGATTTATTCCTAACCCCTTAATTTCTTCTCCTATATTTCTCGGCAATATTAAGAAAAGAACAAGCCAAATACTTTTTTTCTCTAATATAATACACGAAAAAGGGGTGCTTGAACTTGTTAACTGCTTGCCGCTAGTTATATCGAATAAACCTGAAGTTAGGCTTGTAATCTCTGGAGCAATTGTAAGTAACTCATACTATCAAAGCATTATTAATAGAATAGTTGAACTTAACATAAGTGGATACGTTGTGATAGTTCCAAATCCGGGCAACGAAGAGAAAGTGAAGCTTTTTAATGAATCAGAAATATTTGTTTTGCCCTCAAATGAGGACTGCTTTCCACTGGTAATAAATGAAGCTTTAAGCTATAATTTACCTGTTATTACGACCAACGTTGGTGGATTATACACTGTATTTGATGAAGGTAAGAATTATATTCATTTTACAAATAACGATCCTTTAAGCCTTAGTGGTTGCATATGTCAAACATTGGAGAAAGAAAATACAAATTTAGAATTTAATGACCTACTTGGCACTTTTAACAATACATTCAAAGAGAGATTAATAAATGTTTTAAGTAGCGAATAGAATCTGTTTTTTGATTTTCACTAAAAATGAAAAACAATAAGAATATAAAGAAAAGGCGTATTTTAATTATTACAGCATATACTAAGCCCATAAATATGGGCGGAGGTAGCAATGCTGAAGCTTTTGCCGGTTTTCTAAACGAGAAGGGCTACTCTGCTAAGGTCTTAGCTAAAACAAATATTGGATTAATTAGAAGAAAGAACAATAAAATATTAGTAAGATGGCCAAATGCTAGAGTATTAAAGATTATTAGCCTTTTTTGGATATTTCCGTATAGTCTATTCTTATGTGCCAGAAATAATTATGTATTTTTCATAAGCAATCATTTTCCTCTTATGCCTTTACTGCTATTGTTTAGCAAAACAATTGGGAGAAGAACTGTTTTTCGTTCCTCTTTAATTGGTGATGATGATCCTTATTACCTCAAAACAAAATTTAGCATCTATTCTCGCCTTTGTTTACATTCAATAAAAAATGCAGATGTTTATCACTCAATAAACCCTGCTTTTACTGACTCATACTACAAGGTGTTTAACAATGTAGAAAAAGTGGTAGAGGTTACCCAAGGCGTTAATACCTCCAGATTTACCTCTGGGTTAAAAAAAATGAAGGAGATTTACTGTGGTGAGTTTGGTATTAATCCTAAAGCCCCTATTATCCTGTCTGTTGGTTTTTTAATTGATCGAAAAGGATACAAAGAGGTTTTTGAAATGCTCTCAAGTATTAACATTAATTTCACGTATATTGTTGTAGGCGATTACAGTGTTAGCAAAGATCATCCCTTATACTACCTCAACAACGAAATGCAAAGAAATTACGCAATAGGTAATAATTTGTTAGAAAACAGAATACGGTTTTTGGGATCAATTGATAATATTGAGAAAATTTACGCAATATCCGATATTATACTTATGAATTCTTGCGCTGAAGGAACCCCTAATGCACTTCTAGAGGCGATGGCTATAGGCGTGGTTCCTGTTGTTAGAGAACTAAAAGGAGTAAGCAACTATTTAATCATAGATAAGTTATCGGGGCTAGTTTATAGCGATATTGTTAATGCAAAAAAATCAATTATCGAACTTTTTCATTCAAAAGAAGAATTAGAAAGGTTGTCAATAGAGGCGGTCTCTTTCTCAGAAAGAGTGTTTTCATTTGATAAAATATGGGATGAGATAAATAGTGTGTTTCAAACGAATAGACAGAATATCAGTTTAGTGCATTAACAATTTGCTTAACTGCTTCGGAAAAACTAAAGGAATTTTCAACAGTTCTTCTAGCATTAAAAGATATCATATTAAGGAGTTCGCTGTTCATATGCAACTCATTTAGAATTTCAACGATTTCCTTAGGATTACTAAACTCAAAAGAGTTTTCTTTATTAATAAGCAAATAATTACTTAATCCCTCAATTTTCCTTGATACAGGAACAACACCACACGCCATAGCCTCAAGCAGAGAGTTTGGCAAGCCTTCGGATTTTGAATTAAGAATAAGAATATCTGATCGTTCTAAATAACTCTGCACATCGTCTGTCCAACCAATAAACTCAACTTTTTGGCCTAGTAATTTGATCCCTTTTTCTTTAATTGTCTGCATAGTAATATCAGAATGCCAATTAAAATGATCAACTCGCCTTTCAGCTCCCAAAACCAAATACTTATAATTAAAATTTAGTTTACTTAGCTCTTTAAAGATTTCTTCATACCCTTTTCTAGGAACAAGGTTTCCAATAGAAATAAAGGTTAGTGCAATTGGGCTATTAGGTTTAACTTTAAGGCCTTTCGCTGTCGGGTTGTAAATATTGACATCGACTCCTGGTGTTGTAAGAAAGACCTTTGCCTTAGAGTTGGGGAGTGCTTTTATGAAATGCTTTTTAAAAGCTGGTGTGGTTGCATAATAATAATCGATATTGCTAAAAATATGCCTTCTTATTTTACTCTTCGCTGTTAACGTCAAAACATCATCCGAACCTAGCATTGTAGAGCGAAACATGATTTTAAAAGCGAATAATCTTGCAAAAAAAATAAGTAGTATGTAACCTTGGAATGCCCCATAAACAATTAGCTGCTTATACTTAAATCTTAGAAAAAGAAGAAATGGCGGAAGTATTAGTGTTAAGTATGCTCTACCAAAAAACTTGATAAAGAATAAGCTAGAAAAAACCGGGATTCTCACGACGGTTAATCCGTCAATAGAATCTAAAAGACTTTTCCTACAGTTCCAACTATACGTGAGTATTGAAACTTTATTTCCTTGAAACTTTAATTGTTTTGCTAGTGAAAGGGCATTCAAACCTGATCCTGAATAGTATGGTTTGGTATATGATGAGAAAACTAAAATGCGAATTCTGCTCATACTAGAAAATTATTGGAAAGTTAGAAAGTTTGTGGATTACTCTAGCCAGCAGACCAAATATAAGATTAATGTAATGCTTTATGAAGTACAAAACATATCTGGAGTATAATAATAAATTATTGTCTACATTATAATCTGAATAGTTAAATTTATATCGAAAACCCTTTGTGGTAGAACTTACAATAGCTGCATCAAATTTATTGAGTTCCTCTTTCCATGCGGAAATCCTGTTTTTGTTGGGCTTTGCAGATATGTTTTTATGCAAATGAATCTGCTGAGCAGGTAGCCGTTTGCAATAATTCCCAATGTCAGAGCCAATAAAGCTTATCCCGAATTTACTTGTTAGAGTGATATTTACTACTTCGATCTCAGAAACAATATTTTCGAAAAAAAAAAGTTGAATTTTCTTTTCTTTTTCTAAAGTCACAATTTTTTTTATGTATGAATTCCATTCGATTGCAAAGGAATATGGGTTGTTAGAAAAGCAAGCATTAGAATCTGAGATCTTATTCGAACATTGAGAATTGTATATTGCTCTAGGGTCTCTAATAATGCCAATCGATTGGATGTTATATTCTTTCATTACATCTTGATGCTTACCCAAGAAATCAATTAGCTTAGTTGCTTTGAAAAAGATGTACTCAGCCTTTGGATTCACCTTCTGAGCATAGGATTCGAGTATTCTAATAAATGCATCAATATTGTAGTTAGATTTTTCCAGACCCTGCAGGTCGGATGTGCTTAATTTCCACTTTGAAAGTTTTCTATCAGTCTCAATCCATTTGTATATATTATTAATCTTGCTTGATGATAACTTCTTTTTGGGTTTCTGTAGCAGTTCATAAACAAGTACTTCTGCTTCCAAGCATACAGTTACCTTAGAACATTTACTAATTTGTTCGAAAAAAAAACTAGAACCGGATCTGTTCATGTAGGCTACTAGGAATACCGAAAACATAGGCCATACTTATATTGGATAGTTATACTTTTTTAACCGTGCAATATCTATATAGCGAGATAAACTTTTGTTGCTTCTCTTGTATAGAACGCTTAGATACTGGAAGTTTTCTTTGCTGATTAATGATTCAATCTGAATTTTTTTGCCAAAAATTATGAAACGATTTAACCGCTTGTAAAATCTTCGACAAAACTGAAACCAATATGGAATATGAATAAGGTAATACTTGTCTCTGCGGTTATAGCGTGTAAATATATTCATAAAGCGAACAAGAGGATAAAGTCGTTTCCTTAAACCTTCGTTATGCTTTGTGAAGCTTACTTGTTGCTTTATCTCCAGGTTGTGTTCAACTAAAAATTTATCTATGAAGTCAACGGGATAAGCTAATAGGTCTTCGTATAAGTAAATAAAAATATTCTCATTGCCAAATAGAGTTATTAAATACTCAATTACCTTATCGTAACACAAATATTCTGGATGAAATTTCTGAAAATTATGTACTCTATGCCAATGTTCATCGTTTGATACAAAGGCGTTTGCACTCATAGTTCCCATATTCTTATATACATATTGCGAATACTTTGATGAAATCATGTCAAATTGATTTCTAATAAAAAGAACTACCCGGCTATTAGGAAAGAGTTTGTGGACTCGATTGATCGATTCAATTGCAACGAAAGGATTTCCTCCAATAATCCCTTCGTCACAGACTATGAATGAGCCATTACAGAAGTAATTATTTACTAATACCTTATCTGGATTATAAATGAAAGGTATTTCATTAGTAACGATCGATCTGAAGATGTCCGCTTTAACAAATTTCTTGTTAATTATTTTTGGGTATAATTCATTCTGAAACCAAGTGGTAGCTGTTTTCGGGTAACCAATATGTATTAATGGGTTGTTCATTTGAAACTTTGCTTTCGTCAACAAAATTAAACTATAAATCAAATAATAATTGCAAAACGCTTAAATTTGCCTAATTTTATTCATAGATCAAATATATTAAGATTATGAAACAAATATACAGAGTGTTTCTCACCTTTCCCATAGTAACTTTTTTACTTATTAGCACTAATCCTATTGGTGCTCAAAATTGGGACTGGGTTGAACAGATATCTGGTGAAAACACCATACAAGTTGAAGGTATAGTAAGATCTGGTAGTAGTATATTTTCCTCTGGTATTTTCGAAGGAACTGCAACTTTTCTGTCTTCTCCAGGCGCAGAAAACAATTTAACCACGACACAATTTGGTGGGTTTGTCTTGTGCCACAGCCAAAACGGTGAACTTATATGGGCCAATGTAATTGAAGCTACTAGTGCTGTTCAAATCAAGGGAATTACCACTGATAATTCTGAAAATATATTCATCACTGGAAGTTATAGCGGAACTTCAGCAACCTTTTATAGCCAGAACAGTGATGATAATATTCTGCTGGAGGCAAGCCAAAACCACGACACTTTTATTGCTAAATATGATAACCACGGCAATTTGCTTTGGGCTGGTGTTGTTGCCCAAAGCTCAGCACTTGATCGAGGTTTTGGAATTCAAGTCGATAGCTTTGGCAATATATACATCGGTGGCTTTTGGAGAGGAGGAAACCTTAACTTTTCTTCATCATCAATTAGTATTCCCTACAATAGCACAATCAATTGGGGTAATGGTTTTATAGCAAAATTAAATTCTGATTTTGTTCCGTTATGGGTTTCTACCGTTGTAGGAGGGGCTTACGAGGGTGGTGTTGCTAGATTAAATGGAGGAGTTGCTTTATCAAATGACGACGGAATTTATGCTTCTGGGCCTTTTCAAAAAACTGTTTATTTCGATAAAACATATTATGCAGATGGTTCAGAGCTACTCCTTCCTGAAACTACATATACAGCAGGAACTACTATAGCACAAGATGTTATCGCATTTAAACTTAACTCGGATGGCAGTTTTGGTTGGGCAAGACATTTCTCAAACACGGACAAAGCTGGGAATTCAGGAAATAACATTAATTCAAACAGGGACAATGGTGATGTTTTCTTTATTGGAAATTTTGTCGGCACGATCACAATTCAAAACGAATCTAGTGCAGACCCCGTTTTGCTCTCTTCTAACGGTGGTGAAGATAACTACATCATAAAATACAATAGTGATGGAATAATTGACTGGGCATTTTCCTTTGGAGGGTTAAGCAACGAGGGCATTAACGACGTTTCACACTCAAACGAAATTGTTACAGCGAGTGGTTATTTTTCTGGCAGCGTGTATTTAGGTTCATCCATTGCTATTAGGGATACACTTACGAGTGCAGGGGGAACAGATATGTTTTTAATAAACCTTTCAAATACCGGTACTTATCTAAGTTCAACAAATCTAGGAGGAACACTTAACGAGGATATGCTTTCTCTCGATAGCGATAACCTGAGTAATGCTACAGTTGGTGGTTTTTTTTCATCTCCAAATTTTCGTGTTGGAGAAAATGACCTAGAAAATGGAGGGTCTTCCGATGCCTTCCTAGCCCACCATATCAACATTCACATCCTACCCACAGTTTCCGAAATCTCATGCTCCCAGGGGCATGATGGAACGCTTGGGCTTGAGGTTTTTGGCGGAGGTCAGGAGCCCTACTCATACGAGGTTAGCCTAGTTGGGGGCGATGAAATTGATGCCGGTGTATACTCCGCTCCTCTAAGCTTTGACAATTTGGAGGCAGGGGTATATAAATTTACTGTTACCGATGATTTGGGCAGAACGGTTACCAAGTTTTACCACCTAATTGCACCCGACCCCATCGATATAAATGGAGTTGTAACCGATGTAACCGGTTGCTATGGTGGTGAGAATGGTGGGATTACCTTAACCGTTACCGGAGGTGTTGGTGAGTACACCTATTTCTGGGATACGCCCGATGGGTATGGGGTTGTTCCTACTTCACAAAACCAAAGTTCATTAACTGCAGGAACCTATGTGGTTACTGTTACCGACGAGAATGGTTGCTTTGCAACCGAAACCTTTGAGATAAAACAACCACTCCAAATCCATTTTGATGGGTCCATTATAACAGGTAACACGAGTTCAACACCAGCAAGTCCTAATGGCTCAATCGATCTTATGGTTAATAATGGAAGTGAACCGTATACTATAATATGGAAAGGTCCCAATGGTTTTGAATCTACTGATGAGGATTTGTTTGGCATACGTGGAGGAACCTACATTCTTAGTTTGTATGATGCAAATGGTTGTTTCAAAGACACAAGTGTTAATGTTGATGATAAGCATCTTTTTAATGCGTGGATAGTAGAGACCGTTAATCCTAAGTGTAAAGGTGGAAGTGATGGATTTGCTTCCGTAGACTTTTTTAACTCAACCGGTGGGGTAACCATCGAGTGGAGTAGTGGGCAAAGCAATGTTATTACTGCAACAAATCTATCTGCAGGTGAGTACTCTGTTACCCTAACCGATGATATGGGGACTCCCTCAGACGCTAGCGATGATATTTCAATATCGCTTATGCCCGTACTTATTGGCGAACCCGCATTTGCATTAAGCGCAACACCTACAGTAACAAAAACTACCTGTCCAGCCGATAACGATGGTTCAATACAGCTAACCGTGAATGGCTGGTCGCAACCATACAATTTTAATTGGTCAACGAGCAATGGCAGTGGTTTGGTCAACGAGCAAAAGGATCAATATAACCTAACCGTTGGTTCATACACATATTCAGTAACCGATAAGTATGGTTGCGTTGTGGGATCCTCAGTAAACCTTTCATCTAGCTACGCTGCACCTTCATTTACAGTTGATGTGAGCCCTGATACTGACGTTTGCGAAGGTACTGAGATTCTCGTTACTGCATCTCCCGGGTTTAGTTATCAATTTCTAATCGATGATGTGCCACAAGGTGAGTTTAGTCCAGTGAACACTTTTGCTATACCTAACCCAACCAATGGAATGGTGGTGAAAGTTGTTGGGATGAATACGGCCGGATGTACTAGCCAAAGTGATGAGATTACACTTGCTGTAACACCCAATGTGGGTGAGCCAAGCTTTACTTCAGGTGCTTCAATGCTTTGTGCTGGTAGCTCCGAGGTTTACCTTGCTACAGCAGAGAACGCCGAAACTATCGCTTATTCTATCGAAAGCGGAACGGCTACCGTTAACCCTACCACAGGAGAGGTCTCTAGTGCTGATTCCGATTTCATCATTAGGGCAACGGCTACTGGAGTTAATGGTTGTGGCGAGAAGTATGTAGACTTAGCTGTTACCGTCAACCCCATCCCCTCGCCAACAATTAGTACCAGCGATCGCACAGACTGGACCGAAGGCGAGGAGGTTAGCGTTACCTTTACCGTTGATATTACCGATGCTGCATATCAGTGGCAAAAGGACGGTGTTGATTTAACCAATGCCACCAACGCAACTTATACTGCAACTTCACAGGGCGAGTATAGCGTTTTGGTTACCAAGGCTGGGTGCACTGGCGAGAGCAACAAAATTTCCGTTAACGTAACAAGCATTCCCACCTATACGGTTACCTTTAATGTTAAGGATCCGGGTCAGCAGCCAATTGAAAACGCACAGGTAAGCGTTAGCGGGTTTAGCCCGGTTGTAACCAATGCATCTGGTGTGGCAACAATTGACGCTGCCGATGGTACATATAGCTATACAATAACAGCTACCAACTACATTGACTACCAGAGTACCTTTACCGTTAATGGAGATAATGTGCAGCTGGCAATTAATATGGTTGCTGTAAGTGCTGACCTGAACGAAATCTCTGACATCAAGCTGTTCCCCAATCCGTTTACCAACGAGATTCGAATTTCCGATTCGCATAAGGTGAAACGTGTAGTTATCACCAATATAGCTGGTCAAAAGGTGATGGAGGTTCAGCTCGATGGCACCGACAGGATTAATACCCAATCGTTGTCCTCAGGAGTTTACCTCTTGCGTATTGTATCGCATGATGGCGAGAGCGCCATTTACCGAATGGTAAAGGATAACTAATATTAGTCACGTTTATAGAAGCCCCGATTTTTTCGGGGCTTTCTTTTTGGTGTTGCCCCAAATGAGCTTGCTCAAATCTTTGGCAATTGAAACTATTGGCCTATTTTTACACCAACCAAACAACCCTTTTAAATCATGAATGTACTTTTACTCGGTTCGGGAGGCAGGGAGCATGCCTTGGCATGGAAACTTAGTCAGAGCCCAATCCTTAGCAAGCTATTCATAGCACCCGGAAACCCAGGAACTGCTACGCTGGGAGAGAATGTTGATGTTAACCCTGTAGATTTTGCCGCTATCAAGCAGCTGGTTATTACCAAAAGCATAGAGATGGTGGTGGTGGGCCCCGAGGATCCTTTGGTTAAGGGCGTTCATGATTTCTTTTTGGCCGATGATGATCTCAAACATATCCCAGTAATAGGGCCAACCCGAGCAGGTGCCATGCTCGAGGGGAGCAAGGATTTCTCCAAGGGTTTCATGATGCGACATGGTATACCAACGGCTCAATACAAAAGTTTTTGCAGCAGCCAAAAGGATGATGCAATGATGTTCCTTAAAACTCTTAAGCCACCCTATGTTCTCAAGGCCGATGGGTTGGCGGCAGGTAAAGGAGTTGTTATTTCCAGCGATTTAATAGAGGCCGAGGATACCCTAAACCAGATGTTTAGAGGCGAGTTTGGCGATGCTGGTAATACCGTTGTAATTGAAGAGTTTTTGCAGGGCATTGAGGTGTCGGTATTTGTACTAACCGATGGCGATGGATATGTAATACTTCCCGAGGCCAAGGACTATAAGCGTATTGGCGAGGGAGATACAGGCCCCAATACCGGTGGGATGGGAGCGGTTTCGCCCGTTCCATTTGCCAATGCAGAGTTTATGGCTAAGGTCGATGAGCGTATCGTTAAGCCTACCATCGAAGGGCTAAAGGTGGAGGGTATTCCCTACAAAGGGTTTATTTTTGTTGGCCTAATGAATGTGGGTGGCGATCCCTTTGTCATAGAGTATAATGCTCGTATGGGCGATCCCGAAACACAGGTGGTTTTGCCTAGGCTTAAGACCGATTTGTTGGAGCTGCTTGTGCTTACATCTCAGGGAAAGCTTAGCGAGGCTGAAGTGGAATTTAATTCACAGTCGGCAACAGCAGTTATACTTGTATCTGGTGGGTATCCGGGCGATTACTCTAAAGGAAAAATTGTATCGGGCGAGTTTGCTATTGATAACGGCCTAACCTTTCATGCTGGCACCAAGTATGTGGGAGATAAGCTGGTTACTTCGGGTGGCAGGGTTATGGCTTGCGTGGGCATTGCCAATAGCACCTCCAGTGCGCTTGAGGTATCGTATAGCCTAGCCTCTAAGATTGATTTCGAGAATAAGTACTTTCGTCGTGATATAGGAAAGGATTTAGTGTAAACCAATATTTAATAGTAGCTCCTATGTTGCTAAAGTTTTTTAGGAAGCCTCTTCCTGGAGTTCTGGTGTCGATTGTGGTGTTAGGTGTAGCAGCTTGGCTTAAATCTCTTTTCTGGGGAGGCGAAACAGTTGCCGATTTCTCCTACTATAGAATGCCATTATATGCCCTTTTGCAGTCGATTATACCCGTTGGAAGCATCTGGGGTAGCCTACTTACACTTGGTTTAGTTATCATCAACGGCGCTCTGCTAATCCAGCTTAACACCCGGTACATACTAATTAAGAACCGAACCTATTTACCCTCCCTTTTTTACATCATAATTTGCTCTGGCTTCATTTCGTTGCAAACTCTCAACCCTGCAGTTTTTGCTGCTTTTTTTGCAATACTAACAGTCAATAGTTTGTTTGCATCGCTGGCAGGAAATTCCCTCGACAGGCTGTTTAAGGCTGGTTTTTACACAGCATTGGGTACGCTTTTCTACCTGCCCACCATTATACTATTTTTGCTAATTCTTTTTTCAATAGTTATACTAAATGTAACCTCAGTAAGATCCTGGCTGGCGGCTACGCTAGGTTTTGTAACCCCCTTATTTTTTGGCTGGTTCTTCTACTACTACTTTAACGACGATGTGGCCCTAACCACAATCGTCCTCAATACCATAGCCGATGGGGTGGCCTTTAGTTTTTTTGATACTGGACTAGCTTTCGTTATTTGGTTATCTTTTGCTCTATTTATGCTTTTAGTAACGGGTGGGTTTGTTATTTCGGGCTTACCAACACAAAAGATCAATGTGCGAAAGTACCATAGCATATTTCTAATTATGATACTTTTGGTGGGGACTGCTACTATTGTGGTTCCATTCGTATCGGCCGAAGCAGTATTCCTGTTCGCAATTCCCTTCTCGTACTTCCTTTCAAGCTACTTTACCTTTGCCCGGGGTCGGATTTTTCCGGAGATACTTTTTGTTACCCTTTTGGTTTTGGTAATTCTAATGCAGTTTATACCAAAATAAAAAAGCCCGCTAAACAGCAGGCTCTATTTTCATAGTTTTTCTTAACTCTATATAATTAGCATTGCATCGCCATAGGTTCCAAATCGGTATTTCTCCGATATGGCCAGCTTGTATGCATCAAAAAGAAAATCGTAGCCTGCAAAAGCCGATACCATCATGAGTAGGGTTGATAGCGGCAGGTGGAAATTAGTAACCATGGCATCGGGAACGCTAAATTCGTATGGAGGGAAAATGAACTTATTTGTCCATCCGGCAAAAGGCTTCAGGTATCCATCGGTTGAAACTGAACTCTCGAGGGTTCGAAGTACAGTGGTTCCCACAGCACAAATTTTACTCTTTTGGTCTTTTGCTGAGTTCACAATTTTTACGGCATCTTCGGGTATGTTTATCTGCTCCGAGTCCATTTTGTGCTTGGTTAGGTCTTCCACATCAACGCTGCGGAAGTTTCCTAGGCCTACATGAAGGGTTATCTCGGCAAAATCTACCCCTTTAATCTCGAGCCGTTTTAGTAGCTCGCGGCTAAAGTGAAGTCCAGCGGTTGGAGCAGCAACTGCGCCCTCGTGCTTGGCGTATATGGTTTGGTAACGCTCCTTATCCTCGGGGGTAACCTCACGGCGAATAAACTTTGGTAGCGGGGTTTCGCCCAAACGGTAAAGAGTGCTCTTAAACTCCTCGTATGTTCCATCAAATAGGAATCGGAGGGTTCGGCCACGGCTGGTGGTGTTATCAATAACCTCTGCTACCAGCACATCGTCGTCGCCAAAGTAAAGCTTGTTCCCTATGCGTATTTTACGGGCAGGGTCAACCAGTACATCCCAGAGGCGTTGCTCCTTGTTTAACTCCCTAAGTAGAAAAACCTCTATCTCGGCGCCAGTCTTCTCCTTGTTACCGTATAGTCGAGCAGGAAAAACCTTGGTGTTGTTAAAAACCATCACATCACCATCGTCAAAATAGTCGATGATATCTTTGAACACCTTGTGCTCAATGGTTTTGGTTTTTCTGTTAAGCACCATTAGGCGCGATTCATCGCGGTTTTCGACAGGGAATTTTGCTATCAGCTCTTGCGGTAGGTTGTACTTATACTGGGATAACTTCATTGAAAAAGAGTTTATTTAAAAGAGTTTGCAAAGGTAACTACTAAATATGCACATTGGTTCAAACCACAGCATATTTTTTTTTTGATGTTTTCGTTGATTACTAGGAAAATCCAGTGGTTATGCGCACTTATGGGCACTGTGCACCTTATACGGAGCAATATGAAGTTGGTTACATTGCCTCAATATTTTTTTCAAAATCTATTAGGGTAAAGGCATCTTCTACCCTAAAATCGCCGATGGCGGTTCGCCGCAGCTCAACCAGATGGGCACCGGAGTCAAGCTTTTCACCAAAATCGCGGGCTAAGGCCCTTATGTACGTTCCTTTGCTGCACTTAACTTTTAGCGTAATCTTAGGATGTTCATAGTTAATAACCTCCAAATCGTAGATAACAATGGGCGATGGCTCGAGCTGCATATCTACACCTTTGCGGGCAAGCTTGTAAGCTCTACCACCGTTAACAAACTTTGCAGAGAATAGAGGCGGTATCTGCATCTGTGGCCCTACAAAGCTTGCCACCACATCGTTAATCTTCTCTCTGGTTATGTGCTCGGTTGGGTACTTATTATCTATTTCCGTCTCCAAGTCGAACGATGGAGTAGTTGCACCTATATAGAATGTAGCGATGTACTCCTTTTCCTTATCCTGTAGTACGGGTACCTGCTTGGTGGCCCTGCCAACGCACACAATAAGAAGCCCTGTGGCCAGTGGGTCGAGCGTGCCAGCGTGCCCCACCTTAATCTTTTTGTAACCTAGGCGGTGGTAAAGCAGCGAGCGAACCTTGCTTACAAGGTTAAAGGAGGTCCACTCCAGTGGCTTGTCGAATAGCAATACCACCCCCTCTCTCCAGTCCGTTTCCTTATCGAATGTGAACCTCATATATTTTTAGAGTATGAATGAAGCTATGGCAATGGAGCCAACAACGGCACAGTATATGGCAAACCAGATAAGCCTTTTTTGCTTAATTAGCGAAATCATTAGTTTGCAGGCAAACAGACCCACAACAAATGCCGAGACAAACCCAACAGCCAATGGCATAATACCTACACCTGCCTCGGACGAAAAATCGCCAGAAACAATATCAATAAAATTGGCACCAAGTATGGGCAGCAATACCATAAGGAAGGAGAATCGAGCCACTTCGGGTCTGCGTTTACCCAGCATAAGCCCAGTGGCTATAGTTGCCCCTGAACGCGATATGCCTGGCATTACAGCTAATGCTTGTGCAATACCAATTACTAATGCATCAAAAAAGTTTATATCGCGCTCCTGTTTATGCTTAATTACCATCGATAGGGTGAGTAGGGTGGCAGTAACCAACAACATAAATCCCACTAATAGGAGGTTCCCATCGAAGAAACCCTCCACGCTATCCTTGAAAAACACCCCCACAATTCCAACCGGAATCATTGAGATGAGTATTAGGGCTACAAACTTCGTTTCCTCGTTCCATTTAAACTGAAAAAGCCCCTTAAACAGGGCTACAATATCTTTCCAGAACACAACTATTGTGCTTAGCACAGTGGCGCCGTGTACAGCAACAGAAAAGCTGAGGCTTTCCTCAACATCAACTCCCAGCAACACCTTGCCTATCTCTAGGTGACCGGAACTGCTAACGGGTAAAAACTCGGTTAGTCCTTGAACTATTCCAAGGATTAGGGCCTGTAAAAAATCCATCGGTAAAAAATTTTATGGTTTACTCCTTGGTACTCGGTCTCTTCATGATGGCATATATCTGAAAGATAAAACCAAAGAGAACAATTATTGGCGCTAGGGTTATGCGTCGAAAGCTGAATATTTCTTCGTTGAATACGTTGGGGTCATCGGAGCCACCTCCAATCATAAGCACAAAACCGATGATGATGATTCCCAGGCCAATAATCATGAGCTTGTAATTTTCTTTCCCCAGGGGAAACATATCGGCAGTTGGCTTGTCCTGCTGTTTTTGTTGATTTTTTGACATATGCTGTTGTGTTTTGTTTAGTAGTATAGCTCGTCGGCTTTAAGTCGTAGGTACTTGCCAACGGCTAGCGACGTGGAGATAAGGTTAATAATGATGCCCAATAGGATTATGAGACCCGTAATGGCTAGCATTAGTCCAATTTGGCCAAAGTTTATTACTTCGTAAAACTCATGCTGTACAAGGTATATAACTCCACCAAGCATTGCGAGCGACAGTAACGATGCGTAAAAACCATGGAGCATTCCTCTAACCAGGAAGGGTTTGCGTATAAAACCCCATGTGGCACCTACAAGCTTCATGGTGTTTATTAAAAACCGTTTGGAGTAAACCGATAGCCTTATGGTGTTGTTTATTAGCACAATGGCCACAAATAGCATGAGCCCACTAAAAAGTAGGATTATGGCGCTAATTTTCTGAACGTTTTCGTTTATAAGGTTTACTAGCGATTTTTGGTAGAAAACCTCTTTCACAGGCCTATGAGCCATAAGCTCATCCTCAATTTTCCTTATGCTGTCGGGGTTGGCGTAGTCGGCTTTTAGCCTAACCTCAATGGATGAAGACAAGGGATTATATCCAAGGAAACCAATAAAATCTTCGCCAAGCTCCTGCTGTAGCTCGCGTGCAGCTTCCTCCTTGGTTACATACTCGGTTAGCCGCACGTAGGGCGATGCGTCTAGCGTTTTGCGGAGGAAATTGGCATCCACCTCGCGAACATCATCATGCAGAATCACCGAAAACCCTATGTTCTCCTTAACATAGGTTGATAACCTTTGGGCATTAAAGATAAGCAGCATTAGTACGCCTAGCATAAATAGTACTAGCGCATTGCTAATGATGGATGAGAGGTACGAACTCCTCAGTCGCCATTTGGTGCTTCGTTTTTCTGCCTTCATAGTGGGTGCAAAGTTAGCTTAACTATCGTGAAATGATACCAATAATCGATTTCTAATTTTCGGTGCGCCACATTTTAAACAGGTTAAACCCAATCCAACCAACAGCCAGCAGCATGATTAGTAGGGAAGATGCTAAATCTACAGCATATCCTGCCCTAAACATTTTGGGCTTGTACTCAAATACCACCTCGTGGTTTCCACCTGGGAGCATTGCCCCCCTAAGTACGTAGTTTACTCTTATGTGTTCAACCTCTTCGCCGTCAATTGTAGCCTGCCAGCCAACGGGGTAATGAATTTCGGAAAAAACCGCTAGCTTATCGCTATTCGAACTGTACTGATAAGTAAGCCTATTGGCTCTATAGTCAGTTAGCTGTATAAACTCTCCCTCGGTTGGCTTAGCATTGTAATCGCTAAGATTTGATGCAAATCGTTTATCTACAATGGCTGTTGTTTGAGGGTCGAAATGGTTGAGCGCTTCAATCTCCTGGTCGGCATTCTCAACAACCATAACATTCTCAACAAACCAAGCGTTGCCCAGTGCCGATGGGTTGAGGCGTGCCACCTGACCCTGCTCGGTGGCATCAATCACATACCGAGTGTTGAGCATGTTAATAACCGCCATATTTCCGCGTGATATGTGGTAGTCAATCAGCTCCTGATACCTCCTTAGCTTAGCGCCATGGTACCCTCCAATCGATTTGTGGAAGAACGATGTGCTGGCATCGTTAAAGGTGCTTACCGTTCGGTTGTAAACCCTAAAATGCGGGGTGGTATCGGCAAGTATCTGCTTGTCGGCCTCGCTTGGGGTAAATGGAACCTCAACCCTAGCTTGGGGAACAAAGTTGTCGTTGTTTAGGTATCGACGATTTACCGTCCACATATCGGCTATAATTAGCACGCCTAGTAAGGCTATGGAGTGTGTAAGTTTCACCTTTTTAAGATGATATGCGTAGAGCAAGCCGGCACCCAGCACAATAAATGCAAGGGAGCGAAATGCATCGGCACGCATCATGGCTTGTCGGTCGTGCCTTATGGCATCGAACATCTCGGCAGGATATCCAGAGGCTATGTAGTGCTGGTCAATATCGGCCTCGAAGCTGAAAAGTGAGCTACCCAGCAATAGGAAGAATAGGCATATTCCCCCAGCAATACCAGCGGCCCATTTTAACCCCTTTACAAACTGAGCCTTCGAAACGTTACCCTGAAAAATCTCCTTAAGCCCAAGAATAGCCATTAGCGGAATGGTTAGCTCCGCAATGTATAATATCATCGATACAGTTCGGAACTTGTTGTAGCCCGGGAAGTAGTGGAGGAACAGGTCAGTTAATGGCATAAAGTTTCTTCCCCAAGCAAGCATTATGCTCAGAATTGTTACACCCAGCAAAGCCCATTTTAGTTTGCCTCTAAGTATGAATAGCGAAAATATGAAAAGGAATACCACAATGGCCCCAAGGTAAACTGGCCCTGAGGTCATAGGCTGTGGGCCCCAGTATGCAGGTAACTGCTTAACAATTGCCCTAGCCTGACCCTGGGGTACACGGTTCTCAATAAGAAATTTGTAGGTGTGAGAGTTGGTTCCAAAGTCGGCTCCCGAGGCACCACCCATAAGGTTTGGAATTAGCAGGTTTAGCGTTTCGGTTACCCCGTAGCTCCAAGCGGTAGCGTACTCCTTGTCAAGCCCCGATGTTCTATCCTCCTCGCGAGTACTCAGCTCGGTAGCTCCACGAATGGAGTATTTACCCGACTCGTAGGTGAAGTATAGCCTCGAGAAGTTTGCCCCAACAGCAAGTACGGCGGCAAGTGCAAGTACTCCAACGGCCTTGGCGTATGGTTTAAGGTTTTCCGATTTAAGAGCATCTACAAGGTAGGCAATGGCAATGGCAATTCCAATAAATGCGGCGTAGTAGGTAATTTGAACGTGGCCAGCCCTTAGGTTTAATCCAAGGAACAGGGCAAATAGCGCAAATCCGCCCCAGTACTTCCCCTTAAAAGCCATAAATGCTCCGGCAAGCATTGGCGCTACGTAGGCTATGGCATGCATTTTGGCGTTATGGCCCGCCTCAATAATTATAAAAAAGTATGATGAAAATGCGTAGGCAAATGCTCCCACTATGCTTAGCCATGGGTTAACCCCAAGCACCAGTAGTAGGATGTAAAACCCAACCAGCGTAACAAAAATAAAGCTGCCGGGGTGTTTAGTAAGCTGTAAGGCTTTGTCGACAAAAGAAAGCAGGTTGCCCGAAAACTTAGTGGATATGAGGTATGCTGGCATCCCACCAAACATAGAGTTAGTCCACAGCGGTTCCTCTCCATACTGCTCGCGGTGCTCAATAATTTCTTGTGCCGATCCTCTGAATTGCTGAATGTCATGCTGCACAATACCCTTGCCCTGCATTAGGGGAAAGAAGTAGATGCTGGTGGCTGCGAAAAACAGAAGGATGGCTACTGCGTGGGGAATAGATTTTCTGATAATTGGTTTCATCTGTGCCGAGGTTTACTGTAACTGCCCTTAGAATCTTCAAAAATAGTAGTTTTTGGGTTAACAGCAGTTTTAATTTTTGTGAAATTTGCTTTGTGAGCCTTCGTAAAAAAGGGGGTGCTTATGTCACCCCCATTAAATACTTTGTGCTGATAGCTAAAGCAATTTAGAATAGCCCGTGGATTTGAGCATCAATCTTATTGATGATAGAACGTAGGTCGGCTGGGTTTTCAGAAAAATTCAGGTTGTCAACCTCCACTATCAGAAGATTCCCCAGCTTGTACCCACCAATCCAAGCCTCGTATCGCTCATTTAATCGTTGTAGGTAATCTATTCGGATGCTCTTCTCGTAATCGCGCCCTCGTTTTTGAATCTGGTTTACAAGGGTTGGAACAGTCGCCCTAAGGTATATTAGCAAATCGGGGGGCTGAATTAGTGAGCACATGAGCTGGAACAGGCTGCTGTAGTTGTTAAAGTCGCGGGTAGACATTAAGCCCATGGTGTGCAGGTTGGGAGCAAAGATATATGCATCCTCATAGATGGTTCGATCCTGAATTACCTGTTCGCCCTTGCGGCGGATCTCCACAATTTGGTTAAAGCGGCTGTTGAGGAAGTATATCTGCAGGTTGAAGCTCCAGCGCTGCATATCCTCGTAAAAATCGTTTAGGTATGGATTGTCGTCAACATCCTCATATTGCGGTTTCCAATTGTAATGCTTCGAGAGTAATCGAGTAAGGGTAGTTTTCCCTGAGCCAATATTCCCTGCTACTGCTATGTGCATAGTTTCTAGTTGAGTAAAGATTTTATAGACTTATTATGAATGGTTTAAAAATATAAAAACAAAATGGGTTTTGCTACCTAATAATCCAATTTTTCGCAGCGAAGTAACTTTTTGTTCTCGTAGCGCATAGGTTTTCCGTTGATAACTAGAGGGGAAATGCTGTGGGGGCAGTGAAATAATTTTGGTTCCGATTCGAGCCGGGTAAGCTGCCGCTGTTCAATGTGATTCTCGTTGAGTGTCCATAGATATTTGTCATCAACCCAAAACCACTCGTTGTAAATTAACTCAATAGGTTCCAGCGTTGTTCCATAGCTGTCGATTCGTTCGATACGTTGGCTGGCTATTCCGATGTAAATAATCCCATTTCGCTCAATCATTTTGATTGGTTGCTGGTTAGATTGTGTTTGGGCTAGAGCTATCTTTTGGTCAACACGGGTGAGCTGAGGGTTTATTTGCAGCAGCTCATGACCCTCGCGATGGTAAAGCCACATTCCCCCTCTGGCCGAACGGCACGCAAGCGAAATTTCCCCTACGCCAAGGTTTATTAAGTTAATAGGTTTCCCTATGGCTATGCCGTTATTGGAAATGATTATTACCTGTTGATGCTGTTGGTAGAACAGCATTATACGAAAGGGGTCGGAGCAATCGAGTGATGTTGGATTGCCAAGGTGAGCATTGTAGTAGGTTGCTAACACCTCTCCATCGTCGCTTATCCTTTGCACGCCATTGCTGGTAACAATCCATATGTTACTATGGTTGTTACTCTGAGATGATGATCGTTCGTTGGCTATGCCCAAATTGATGTGCAGGCCGAGACATGCTATTGCGAAGAGGAGGTGCCTCACTAACCACATAGGCTATTAATTATTCGCCGATTTCAGCAATGCATCAACATACTCGCGGGTATTCGACAGGCGAGGAACTTTATTCTGCCCGCCCAGCTTGCCGCGTTCCCTCATCCATTTAAAAAAGGTTCCCCTGCTCATTACCCTAACCACTGGCTCCGATAGCGTAATGCCCTTGTAACGTTTGGCTTCGTAGTCGGAGTTGATGGAGCACAAGGCGTTGTCTAGTGCGGTTGTGAAGAAGTTTAGGTCGTTGGGTTCTTTTTCAAACTCAATTAGCCATTCATGTGCGCCCTTGGCCTCGTCGCCCATATAAATAGGGGCGGCAGTGTAATCCTGAATAAGCGCACCCGTTTTTTCGCATGCAACTTTAAGGGCTTTCTCGGCATTGTCAATAATTACCTCCTCGCCAAATGCGTTGATGTAGTGCTTTGTGCGGCCTGTTATTTTAATTTTATGTGGAAATGTGGAGGTAAACATTACCGTGTCGCCAATCATATAGCGCCAAAGCCCTGAGTTGGTGGTTATAATCATAGCGTAGTTCTTATTCAGCTCAACCTCGCTAATGGTGCAGGCCTTAGGGTTTGGCGTTCCGAGCTCATCGAAAGGAACAAATTCGTAAAACACACCGTAGTCGAGCATAAGCAGCATGTCGTAGCTGTTGGGGTCGTCTTGTATGGCAAAGAAGCCCTCGCTGGCGTTGTAGGTCTCCATGTAGTGCATGTTGGGCGAGGGGATTATCTTTTTAAACTGCTCGCGATAGGGCGTAAAGCTCACGCCTCCGTGGGTGAACAACTCCAGGTTTGGCCATATCTCCAGCAGGTTATTCTTGCCGGTTACATCGAGTATATGCTTAATCATTACCAGATTCCATGAGGGAACTCCGGCTAAATTCGTAACGTTCTCTTTAAGCGCCTCTTCAGTTAGCTTCTCGAGTTTAACTTCCCACTCGGGTATTAGCGCCACCTTTTGGCTGGGGGTGCGAATAAAATCGGCCCACCAGGGGATATTCTCAATAAGTATGGCCGAAAGATCGCCGTAGTACGACTGGTTATTGAAGTTGTCTACCTGATGGCTGCCTCCAAGGGTAAGCCCTTTTCCAGTAAATATTTCTGTTTCGGGGTACAAGTCTGTGTAAAGCGCAAGCACATCTTTGCCACCCCTAAAGTGGCATTCGTCTAGGGCATCTCTACTAACGGGGATGAATTTGCTCTTGTCGCTAGTGGTTCCCGACGATTTGGCAAACCAGCGAATTTCGCCTGGCCAAAGCACGTTGGCTTCACCTTTCCTAAGCCTATCAACATATTGCTTTACTCCTTCGTAGTCAACTATTGGCACCTGTCGCTGAAACTGCTCTATGGATTTTATCTCGCTAAAGCTATGCTCTATACCAAAGGCTGTACCTTTGGCTCGCTCAATCAAACTTTTAAAAATATCCTCCTGTACTTCGCAAGGAAATCGCCTAAATAGATCTATTTCATGGAGTCGCTTGGTGTTTAACCAGTTTATGATTGATGGTAGTATGGGCATTTTTAATGTTTTGACGGTTAATCACAAAGTTATAAAAAAATGAGACGATATCCATGGCCAGATGGGGCTAACCTACTGTTAAATAAAGGTAAAAGAAGTTGCAGTAGGCTTTATGCTCAACTACCTGTTTATTCCAGGAATAGATATTCCTTCGAAGGTACGATACATCTCGAGAGCGTAAACATCTGTCATCCCCGACACAAAATCAACGGCTGCCATTAGGTTTTCGTATTTGCTCGCTTTAGGAGTGACATATTGCTTGGGTATAAGTCGAATAATTTTGCGGTTGTAGCTGTCGGTGGGATCGAGCAGGGCGGGGCAAATTTTGTTAAGTAAGGTGCTAAGGATTTTATAGCCAGCCAGCTCAATTTCAATAACCGTGGGGTGATTGTACACTAGGTTTATGGAGATAACTTGGATTCTTTTAAGTGCTACACTACCAACCTCGTCGAGCTGGTTTATAAGAGCTGGTACTTGATTCCCTACAATAATATCGTTGTAGCTGCGGATAAAAGCTTGGGAGCACTCCTGTGTAAGCTTGCCAATGGCCATGGAGCGAAGGAACGCAACCTGCTCGTTATGGTCGGTAACATCTGCAAGGGTTTGGTTTATGCTCGATATCCACGAGTTATCCTTTGCGCTATCGAAAAAGGCCATGAATAAATCCTTAACCTGCTCGGTTGGTAGTATGCCCAGCTTATGAGCATCATCAATATCCATGAGTTGGTAGCAGATATCATCGGCGGCTTCTACCAGATATACCAGGGGGTAGCGAGCGTAGCTTAAGGGAGTTTGCCCTACTTGTGGTATGCCCATTTCGCTTGCAATATGGCTGTACCACTCCTTCTCGGCTTGGAAAAAGCCGAACTTTTTCTTGCTCTCTAGGGTCGACTCCCACGGGTATTTAACTATGGATGCTAGGGTTGGGTAGCTTAAGCGAAATCCACCCTCACGCTTGCCCTCCATTTTGTGGGTAAGTAGCCTAAGCGCATTGGCGTTTCCCTCGAAACGCACCAGGTCGTTCCATTGCCCCTCGGTTAGGTCGCTTTTTAGAGTGCTCTCGTTGTTTCTGAAAAAGTTACGAATTGCTTCCTCTCCGCTATGGCCAAATGGGGGGTTTCCCAAATCATGCGATAGGCATGCCGTGGAAACGATGGTTGGGATCTGCTCAACCAAATCGGAAAGGTTGGTTTTTACATTCTTCTTGATGAAAGGGACAACATTGTTGCCAAGGCTTCGGCCAACGCTTGCAACCTCCAGGCTATGGGTTAAACGATTGTGTACAAAAACGCTGCCGGGCAAAGGGAATACCTGCGTTTTGTTCTGTAGCCGCCTAAATGGTGAGCTAAAGATTATACGATCGTAATCACGCTGAAAATGTGAGCGGGTTTCCTGTTGCTGGGTGCTTCCCTCTTTCCATCCAAAGCGTTTGGGGCAAAGCAATTTTTCCCAATCCATTGTGTGAAGCGTCGACAAGGCTGATTGTTTTTTGGTTTGGAACTATTCTTTAACCAGGTTGGTAATATTGTTTGATATCTTTAAGATTTTGTACACTTCGCCCTTGTCGTTCTTAATTGGGGTGTAGGTCTCTTGAAAAACATACGTTTTCTCGTGAACCGTAAATCGATTAACCTGTTTTTGAGGAAGCCCATTCCGAAGGTTATTCCAGAATGTGTCGTACTCATGCTTTTGCGCCTTGCTAAGGTCCATCCTGTCGGTGTGATGGGTGCCAACAACCTCGTCGCGCGTTAATCCAAGCAAGCTTAGGTAAGCTTCGTTAATTGATGTGATGTACCCAAGCGTATCGTACTCAATTACAAAACTCGAGATATTTAGCGCATCGATAAAACATTGCATTTCGTTGGTGCGCCGTGCCGACTCCTCCTGGGTGGCCTGTAGCTCCTCCATATTCTGCCGCATCTCCTCTTCCTGCGCAAGCATCTCCTCGGCCTGTTGTTGGGTTTTGGTTAGCAGTTCCGATGTTTTGATGTTTACCCTTACAGATGTTATGGTTGATGCGATGCTTTGGGCAACCTTCTCGAGGAATTCGACTTGGTATGGTTGGAATTCGTTGAATGATGCGATCTCAATTACTCCAAGCACCTTCTCTTCCATCATCAAGGGAACTATTATCAATGCATTGGGGTTGCTTTTACCAAGTCCCGATGTTATTTCGATGTAGCCATCGGGGATTTCGGTTAGCACAATGGTTTTTTTCTCAATGGCACAGGCTCCAATTAGCCCTTCGCCAAGCAGCACCTTTTTTTGTTTGTACTTAATTCTATTGTAGGCTATGGCTGCGCTAAGCTCAAAATGGGGTTCCTTGGGGTCGTCCTCGTTAAGCAGGAATAGCCCCCCCTGATTGGCTTCGAGGGTGTGAACCAGCTCCCTAACAATCGACCTGGAAAGGGTCTCAATGTTATCATTATCTTGCCTAAGAATTTCGGCAAACTTGGCTAGCCCTTCGTTTGCCCACCTGCGCTGTTGATCCTCCAGCTTGCGCTTGGTGTTTTCCTTTTCGGCTTGCTGCAAGTTGTTGCGCATATCAAGCAGTGCTTTGCCAAGAGCGTCCTCAGTGCTGTTGGTGTTGAATTCGGCATTAAGTTCGCCTTTGCCAATGTGGGTCGCAAAATCGACTTTTTTACCCAGCGCTCCAATGGTGGTGTTTAACGCGGCTATCATTTCGGCAATCTCGTCGTTGGAATTTGCCTCAAGCAACATATCGTTTGATACGTTGCCCTTGGCCAGCCTTTTTAGCATTCCGGTTATGGCAACAATGGGGCCAGTAATTGTTTTGGAGTAATAGATAATGATTGTCGTTAATATCAGCAGACCTAGCAGGCCAACAATAATGGATATAGTAAAATTTTGATTGGCCTGCGCAAGTATTGTAGCTCTGGGTACCACCACCGCCAAAGACCAAGGACTTCCTGTTTGCCCAACAACAATTGGTGTTAGGGTAAAAATTGAGGTGGTATTGTTTTCGTCCTTAGTTTGGAACATCACCTCCTGTCCGTTGGCAACTCTTTGGGGAACGTCGTAGTTGTTAAATACATCCTCGTAATCCTCCATTGAGTTGGCGCCCAATTTGTCGGCATTTAGGTGAGCAACGTATTTTAGGTCGTTGGACAGAAGAAATGCATAGCTGTTTTTGAAGGGACGAATTTGATGAATCAGGGTGTAAAAATTTTCGAGGGCAATATCTACACCTACCACGCCAATAAAGCTACCCTCTTTAACCATTGGTACCACAAGGCTTGTCATTAGCTTGTTGTCCTGCTCATTGCCGGTGAAGTTAGCGAAGTATGGGTTCTCAATCCTTTCGTATGGTTTGCTTTTGATCCTTGCATATGCTGGACTGTCGCCCGTAAGGCTAGCGAGGTAAAACCTGCTTTTTATTTCACCATCCTCGCGCCAAAGCTCGGCTTTGTACCTGCCGTAATCCTTTTTATAGCTAGTGTCGATATGCTTGAGCTCCCAGCTATCCCAAATGGATAGCAGATGGGGGTTGGTATTCATCGCCTCCTTGTAAACAGCGGGAAAAACCTCTTTCCATTTTTTTTCGTCCATTAAGGAGTAGGACATCGCCGTATTGGCTAGCGCTCGGGTGGTAGCCAGATCGCTCTCGAGCATCGTCCTCATATCCGAAGCGTATTTCTGGGCAGTAACACGGGTAAGCGCAATGGCATCGTCTATGGCTGCTTGTCTTGCCCGCATGCTGATGAAGCCAATGGCCACTGCGTAAATAATAGCGGTAAGGCCTACAACCGTTAGAATTATTTTTTGCTGAAGATTTAACTTACGCATCATAGGCAAAGACTTTTTTTAAAAAAGAGAGCATACCTCAATGAGCTTGGGGTATGCAGATGTTTTATTGAGGCCAATAATGACGATTTAGGTAAAACCTTGAAGTTTACGAGTTCTAGGGGTAATACACATGAACGGAATGCTTGGAGCTGATTTATCTTTTGAATCTCTGGCGTAGGTATCAAATTTATCGGCCATAATCAGTATGAGGTCTGCATCAATGTTGTTGGCAAACTTTATAACCTCATCACGAAACGTATTTTGGCGTTTGGCGGTTTTTATACCATACACAATTTTGTTTCCGTCCAACATCTTTTTAGTAAAGTAGATGTTGTTGGCCATATTGCGCTTTTTCCCCTCGTCGGAAATGTAAGGTTTAATAAGGTTGATGTTGCATTTATAGTATTTGGATAGGTAAATTATCCAATGCAGTATTTCTTTGTACTTCTTGTCGTAGTCAAGCGGTACAACAATCTCAATGTAATGCGAGTGAACCGGTGCTGCCTCGGCAATAAGGAAAGGAATGTTAAGGTTTTTAACCGTAAGCTTCCGCAAGAAAAGATTTGTATCGTACTTTTTCTTTTCGAATGTGTATGTTTTGAATGAAACGATAAGATTTAAGTTGGCAGTAGTAATAAGTTCCTTAATTATTTTGGTGGGGTCTCCCTCTAGCACCATGGAGAAGATGTGGCATTTGGTTTGCCTTGCTATCCGATCCGCTTCAGCTTCGAGCCGTCTTTTAAGTTGCTCGGTAGCCTCGGGCTTAGCCGATTTCTTGCCAAGCAGAGAGCTGAGCCAAGTAATGGGCATTATGTGGAGCAGAAGGATGTCGTTGCCAGCAACTTCGGCAAGCTGTATGGCATGCTTTAGAGCAATTTCTGACCCCTCGGTAAAATCCCATGGAACCAGCGCAACTTTTTTGGGCGTATTCATACTACAAGCAAATTTATGAAAACATACTAAATTAAATCCCCGTTAAATGTAGCAATTATTATTATAACCCCTGCAAATCTATGCCCTAAAAATTTAGGCTAATTTTCTTCCATCCATTTTTTGAGCTTATCCAACTGGCTCTTTTTGTTAACGTTTCTTAGCTTTCGGGCAGTTTTAGTGAAGTATGAGTGTTTGGCAATAAATTTTATTTGCAGCTCATTCCACTCTCTTAAAGTGCCAATTTTTCCGTGTTCATGTAGCTCGCGATACAGCATATTGGAAACCGGGATGAAGTCGGTTCGACCCAAATAGTCAAGGTCGGCATCGCAAATAATCTCCTCCAAAAGGTTTTTGGGGTTGGGCGGCAGCTTGGTGCTCATGATAATATCCGAGATTATTTCGATTTGCTGCTCCGAGTAGTAGTACTCTGGGAGTATTTCGTGGGCCAGCTTAACGGCCATCTCCTCGTGGGTGTCGTAATCTATTAAGTGCCCAGCATCGTGGAATAGCGCGGCCGTTCTTAGCAGTAGCAACTCCTCGTTGGTCACGTTCTCCGATCGGCCTATTAGCTCCACCTGGGTGTAAACATCAATAGTATGTTTAAGGTTGTGGTAGTACAGATCTTTGGGTAGCCCTTTCTCGAGCTTCTCGAGCACAAAATCTTCGAGGTCGCCAAGCCTTATCAGTTGAAGCAAGACGTAAAAATCCTTGTTGGGAGCTATCCCGTTCAAATCAATCGATAGCTTGGGTTTGATTCCCTTAACGAAGTACATCTTTATATCGCCCTTGTTTTTAACGAGCATTTTTCCCCGGTAGGTACAATCGAAGTAGTCGCTCACAAGCATAAAGGTATTCCCTGAGATGTTTATTTGGCCTGCCTTACCCGATGATTCCATCCGGCTTGCAGTGTTAACCGTACTGCCCCAGATGTCGTATGATAGCTTGTTGCGGCCAACCACTCCGGCAATTACTGGTCCTGTATCGATTCCAATTCGGATTTCCCAAATTCTGTGCTCGCTAGGCGATTTGTACATAATATCCTTCATGTGCTGAAGCATTTCAAGTGCTGCCAACACGACCTCCACAGGATTGGTTCGGTTCTTTTTGGGGATACCCCCTGCGCACATGTATGCATCGCCAATGGTTTTTATCTTCTCTATTCGGTACTTCTCCACCACAGAGTCGAAATGCAGGAAGAACTTGTCAAGCTGGTCGATAAGTGCCTCTGGATTTGTTTCGTCGGTAATGCGGGTGAATCCCTCAATGTCGCAAAAGAGGACTGTAACCACCTGGTATCGCTGGGTATTAACCCGCCCTTTTTCCTTTAGCTCCGATGCGGTTTCTTTAGGAAGAACCCTTGCCAGCAAATTGTCGGTCTTCTCCTTCTCCTTCACAAGCTCCTCGGTACGGTTGTTAATTAGGATTTCGAGCTTATATCTATCTTTAGCATACAAATACCTCCGCCACTTGTAGAACGCGTATAGGGCAAGGCCGCCCAGCAGGATGAAGGCAATGGCAAAGATTGGCATTTCGTAGAAATAGGGTTTAATGGTGAACGAAATGGTGGCCTCCTCCGACTCCAGTCCCCAGTAGTTTCGAACCTTAACCCTAAGCGTATAGTCGCCAGGTAGTAACCGGTTGACTTCGCGTATGTTCGATGAAGTCCATGGGGTCCATTCGCGATCGAAGTTGCTAAGAAAGCTGGAGAACTGCATGTTGGTGCTTGCTGTTTCCCAACTGCCGGATATGTTTGTGCCAAAAGTTACCCTCAGGTTGCGTAGCTGTGGCGATTGATGCGTAGGTTTTAGGCTTGTTGTACTAGGGAAATAACCTGGTCTAATGTTGAAAACACCTTCACTCCCAAAAAGTGTTGCTTTCGAAATGGAGACCGTTGGGAGGGTTAGCTTTGCCTTGGTGGGGACAAAGTAATGAAGCCCAGTGTTGGATACCACTAGCAGTGTGCCATCGGTAAGCAGGGTTGCTCTTTTAATCCTCTCGGTGGTAGGGTAAGTTGCAACCGGAATAGATTTGTAATTGCTAAAGTGATCACCCTCTGTTTGATGATGCCAGATGGTGCTTACCTCAGAAAAAGGAGTGATAGTGCTTAATAGGGTTAAGCTAGTATCCGTTTCGATTAAGGGTAAAAGGGAGTTGGTTGAGTCTGAGATTAATATCTCGCCCCTCTTGTTTTTCTCTAGGTTAAATGCATAAAGGCTACCCCTTTCCCAAATAAATGGTTTTGATTGCTGAGTAGCCGTGAACAGAATTTGACCATACTCACCAATTTGTTCATCAATTCCCTGCCATTTCAAATCTTCATCATTCAGTTTATAGGTGTGCCATGATTCCGTTTCAGTTTGGGCTATTAGGCTGTTTCTGTAGGCGGCTAAAAGTATTATCGATTGGGCATTGCTAGGGAATTTAATTAGGGTTGGATCCATAGGCCCCGGGGCAATACGTTGACTGAAAATGATGGTGTCGTTAGTAGCTGCTATTCCAACCCCCTGGTTATGCTCAACAAATGCAACCTTATAGGTATTTAGGAATGCACTTGTAATTATTCTCTTGGCAAAAAGATTGCTCAATTTGTAAACGCCACTAGTTGTAGCCACAAAGCAGCCCATGGTGCTGCTGTACATATCGGTTAATTGCCCTGCAATGCTTTCTACCCTTACAAAATCTAGGGTGCTAACATCTCCATTGTACTTGGCTGCAAAAACACCCTCCGATGTACCATAGTATATATAGCCATTGTATTCTTCAACAGCTATGGGTTTCCCTATGGTGGAGCTTTGGTCTGCATAGATTCCTGCGTACCAGGTAGGCGTGATGCTGTAGAGCTCGGTGTGGGTGAGCACTAAAATCGATTTGGCTGAAAACGGGAAAAAATCGATAACATTATCCATTGATGGATGTGAATTCAGATCGATGGAGTGGGCGATGGCCCTCTGACTATCCCAAACAACCAGCAGATTGCTACTGGTTAGTATGTAAATGTTTCCCTTGTAAGTTCTTACGCTTTTTATTTGTGTGCGGTGTGAACCTATGTGGGTGTTAAGCTCCTCAATAATTTTAACATCACCCTTGCTTAAGGGCTCAACCCATGGGTAACTTTCGGAAATGATGTACTGAGCCTCGTTAATGGAAACGATCCTGATAGGATGGTGAAACGCTTGCTTATTAGTTTGTGAAGGCAGGCTGCTTGCCCCATCTGATTTTGGGATTGCATACAATTCCAGGTTGTCCTTGATGTAGAAAAGTTCGTTAGTACTACTCAATAATCTAACCCAATGGTTCGAGGTGTCAACTATTGCCAGAGAATCGGAATAGCACCATAGGTTTTTACCAGATGTAAAGTAAATTTTATCCCCTTCGTAGCAATGCAAGCTTGATATTCTACCAATACTCTCAATATCATTGGTGTTGAGCACTAAGTTTTTTTCAATCTGCCCATCGCTTGGCAAGGTAAAGGATTCGATAGCTCCACTATGCGAAACATATAGCTTTTCGTTAGCGCTGTAAGTATATGTTGGTTTTTCGGGGAAGGTGTAGCTTTCCCAGTTGAGCCCATCATAAACCCAAAGTATTTTATTGCTTTGGAATAAAATCTTGTTGTTGCTTGCGTACACAATGCTGTTAAACCCGAAGTGTCCAACGGGGAGAGAGGCAATTTGGGTAATTATGGGTTTTGGTGTATGGGTAGTTTGGCCGTTACTGGGCTGACAATTAGCAGCAAGCGAAATGTTAAGAAAAAAAATAATTTGAAGCGATATCAAAAAGTTGAGAAAATTCATACCTTAGACCTTTGTAATTGCTGCCGTTTTGCTATGTTGAAAGCGCGTGATGCAAAGAAAACAAATTAGTGCGAATAATAAGCTAATGTGCTGTGTTTATGTTGCACTTGTCGAACATCTACATATAAAAATATAAAATTTATGAACACGGACAAGAAAAAAATTTTGGTTCCAACCGATTTTCAGCAACCAGCAACCTATGCATTACAGCATGCCGTAAGGGTATCGGGGGTAGTTGGGGAACCCATTGTTTTGATTCATGTGGTTAAGTCTACAGCTGAAGTAGATGAGGCAAAGCAAAAGCTAGCCAAGGTGGTGCAAGAGACGCAACAAAAGTACGATGTGACCCTGGACTACGTAGTAAGGATTGGCGATGTGGCCGATGAGATAGCCAAAACAGCCACAGAGATTAACGCGAGCATTGTAATTATGGGTTCAGCTAGCGTTAGGGGAAGGAAAGATTTGAGCAACCTGCCCACCCTTAAGGTTATAACAAGGTCAACAGTCCCATTCATAACCATTCAGGAGCCACCCGTTAATAAACGGTACGATGACATCGTGTTCCCTGTCGATTTCACGGTTGAGAACAAGGAAAAGCATAGCTGGATTTCATACTTCTGCGATTACTACGTATCAAAATTTCATCTGATTAAACCTAATGTTTCCGACCCAGAATTGGTGGCTAAGGTAGATCTGAATATGGCATCTGCCATACGTTACCTCGATGAAAAGGGTGCTAAATATCAGATTTACACCGTGCCTGGGGTAAAACCATATGCCGAGGAGGTGCTGGACCTAGCGGTTAATATACGTGCCGATTTAATTGTTATTATGACAGCCAAAGCTTCGGGCGATGCTGGTTTTGTTCTTGAGCCTCACGAGCAAAGTATCGTTGGACAAGCGGGGCATATCCCGGTGATGAGCATCAATCCAAGGTAAATAGTAGCCTTTATGCATAGCATTGTTTTTGCTACCAACAATAGCCATAAGCTGTTGGAGGTACAGAAAATTTTGGGCAATTCATTTCGCCTGAAATCGCTCGTGGACATCGGCTTTTCGGAGGATATTCCGGAGGATTTTGATACCCTGGAGCAGAATGCCTCGCAAAAGGCTTGGTACCTTTACAATAGGTGTGGTATCGATTGCTTTGCCGATGACACTGGCCTGGAGGTTGATGCGCTGGACGGAAAGCCTGGGGTTTATTCGGCAAGGTACGCTGGTGAGCAACGAAATCCGCAGGATAACATTATTAAGCTGCTGGCTGATCTGAGGGGAGTTAGAAATAGAAATGCACAGTTCCGAACAGTTATTTCGCTAATAATTAGCGGTGAAGAGCATCAGTTCCAAGGAGTGGTAAGGGGGAGCATTATTGATGAGCTGAAGGGTAGCGATGGATTTGGGTACGACCCCATATTTGTCCCCGAAGGTTACAGCCTCACTTTTGCTGAGATGGAGATTGAGCTTAAGAATAAGATTAGCCATAGGGGAATAGCGACCCAAAAGTTGGTGGCATTCCTGCTCGGGATGTAGCTCTCAGCACTTATACGTTTGGTTGTATAATATCTCCCCAATTTTTGGGTTTTCATTCAGTACCCACACTCATGTTTATGAAGCACAGCTTACTTTTATTGGCAACATTTCTGCTTGCTCTCTCTGGCTTTTCGCAGGTGCCCGTTGGTAAGTGGCGCGAGCATTTCTCATACCGCCAGGCCAACCACACAGCCATTTCAAATAATCGAATTTATGCATCATCGGCCAATGGTGTGTTCTGGTACGATCCTTCCAATGGTCACACCGGAAAGCTAAGCACTGTCAACGGATTGCATGATGTTGGAATTACAGCCCTTGGATATTCCAACATCCATCAGCTGCTAGCAGTAGGGTACGAGAACGGAAATATCGACCTAGTATATGAGAATAGGGTGATAAACCTACCGTACGTAATGCAGAAGCCGCTTCAGGGAGCAAAACGGATAAACCATTTTTATTTCAATGGTAACGACCAAATACTTGTGTCAACAGGATTTGGAATTGTGGTGGTTAATGTTGAGAAGATGGAGATAAAGGACACATACTATATTGGGGAGGGTGGTTCCGAATGCTGGGTTAACGAAACCATTGTTTTTGAGGATACGATATATGCCTCTACCGATAAGGGTTTGCTTAGCGCAAACGCAAATGACCCTCTACTTTTTCATTATAACACATGGAGTGCTGTTGACGAGCTGGTTGGCACGCAGAACGAATACACATCATTAGCAGTATACAAGGGTTTTTTGTTTGTAAATCAGTCAACAGGAGGGTCTACTCCTGATGTTCTTTGGGCGTTCGATGGGGATCAGTGGGCTCAACACTCCACGGGCTTTACCCAAGTGCGAAATATCGATGCCAGCCCAAGCCATTTGGCTGTTGTAAGCCGCCAAGGAATATTGCTTTACAGCAACTTCCCGTCTGAGCCAACACTAGTAAGCCATTATGAGGGCCAAGCACTTTTTAGTCCAAATTATGCTAAGGTTAGTGCAGAAGGTAAGCTGGCCATTGCCGACAACTCGCTTGGTTTATTGTATGGTGATGTAAACAGCTGGATCCGATACCGGCCCAATAGTCCCGATGAGGATAAGGCCTACTTTATTCTCCCTACAGCCGATGATTTATACGTTTTGGCCGGAGCACGTAATGATACATGGGGTAACCGATTCTTCCCCTTATCCTTTCACCGGCTAAGGGATAATCACTGGGCCACAATTTATAACCACAACTATTTTGATGCTGTTCGCATAGCTCCAAGCCCCAACCATAACGATGAGTATTTTATTTCATCGTGGGGTCACGGAGTGGTTGTGTATCGCGAAGGGCAGGTTGTTGAGCATTACGACCCCAGTAACAGCTCGTTGCAAACCATTTTGCCCGGAGCATACTGTCGTGTGGGTGGCGTTGCATTCGATGCCAAGGGCAATATGTGGGTAGCTAACTCAGGCGTTCCTAACCCCATTTCGGTTCGACTTGCTGATGGGACCTGGAAAAGTTTTCCCTACGAAAACATAATATCATCGCAACGCTTATCCGATATAACCCTATCACCTCGAGGGCATCTTTGGGTGGTTATCCCTTCAGGGGGAGGTTTTTTTGTGCTCGATCCTGGTAGTAATGCCGAATCCATAAATAGCCACACAGTACGAAGGTTTACCCCTAGGGCCCCGGATGGGTCAAGCTTACCAAGCGATGTGAGGAGCCTGGCCTTCGACCGAGACGGGCACCTCTGGGTAGGTACTACCGAAGGTGTTCTGGTTAGCTACAATCCGGGTCAAGTATTTAGCTCATCCGAGTTTGCAATGCAACGTGTTAGGATTCCGAGCGAGCAGGAGGGCGTTGCCGCAGAGCTGCTAAAATCGCAAACCGTAACCGCAATAGCGGTTGATGGTGGAAACCGAAAGTGGTTTGGTACATTACGTTCGGGGGTGTACTTTCAATCGTCCGATGGAGCTGAGCAGATACACCATTTCACCAAGGAGAATAGTCCGTTACCCTCCAATGCTATTGAGCACATTGGAATACACCCAACAACAGGTGAAGTGTTTATAGCAACCGATAGGGGGCTGATATCATTCAGAGGGGATGCCACTGAACCAAAAGCCAAATTTGGAAAGGTATATGCATTCCCAAATCCTGTTCGCCCCGATTTTGATGGTCTTATTACCATCACTGGTCTTTTAGAAAAAACCAATGTTAAGATTACCGATATTGCTGGAAATCTGGTTTTTGAAACCACTAGTGTTGGTGGTCAGGCAACTTGGGATGGCCGTAACCTAAGGGGGAATAGAGTGTCAACAGGAGTTTACCTGTTTTTTTGTGCCGATAGCACTGGGGAGGAGTCGGCGGTGGGTAAGATTTTGTTTGTTAAGTAAATACTGTCTTTAATCTGAAAATGCTTCAAAAAGCCAAGTCGATAGCGTTGCACACAGTAAAGTATGGCGAAAATAGCTTGGTGGCCTACCTCTATACCCACGATTTTGGTCGAGTAAGCCTAATGGTAAATGGCGCCTACGGCAAAGGGAAAAGCGGAAGGAAAGCCGTCTATTTTCAGCCCCTAAATATTGTTGATGTTGTTTTTTACCCTGGGAAAAACCACGGAATGGGAAGGCTTAAGGAAGTTTCCGTTGCGCAAGCCAACACATCAATACATCTAAATCCAGTTAAAAGTGCCATAGCCGTTTTTCTAGGAGAGATAATTTATCGTGCTATTCGCGAGGAGGAGAGCAATGCCAATCTTTTTCGATTTATTGAGGCCTCTATCCAGTCGCTCGATGCGCTCGATGGCGGGATTTCGAACTTTCATTTACTGTTCCTCGCCCAGCTGTCTAAATTCCTAGGTTTTTACCCCAGCGGGAGTTACTCCATGGCAACTCCCTTTTTTGATTATAAGAACGGTCAGTTCGTTACTGAGCAGCCTACTCACCCACTTTTTTTTACCAGTGAGCTAAGCCAGATATTATCAAAAGCCCTGTCAACTACCTATGCAGATGCCCTTGGTTTAACTTTGAATGGAAAGCAGCGAAGCGCCTTTTTATCGGAAATGCTAAGTTACTATAGGTTCCATCTGGAGTCGGTGCAAAGTGTTAAGTCGTTGTCGGTTCTTAATCAGGTTTTTGAGGATTAGCAAGGTCTTCGTTGCGTTTTTTGGTTTTCCCATTATGCATAGTGGCATAACGTTTGACAAGCTTTATAGCATATAGTTGTTAATCCATTGGGCATTTTGATATATTTGCACTCCCTTTTACACTAGATGATATTTTTATGACAAAGACGTCCGTTATGAGTCCTTACTACGACCTGGTTTCGAAGTATGCTAAAATTGCAAGCGAAACAGGAGCAGTTAACCTTTCCAACGATCATAGCGATTTCCCCTGTGAGCCCGAGCTGCTTAACTCGCTTGTCAAATACCTTTCAGAAGGTCGTAACAAATACTCTCCCGGCGAGGGTGTTCTTGAGCTGCGCGAGATAATTGCCAATCGCTACAATGCAGAGTTTGCCACATGCTATTCGGCTGAGAGTGAGGTAACCATTACCGCTGGTGCTATTCAGGCTATCTATACGGCCATATCGTCTATTATCAAAGAGGGTGATGAGGTGATTGTTTTCGAGCCTGCTTTTGAAACTTACGTTCCTTCCATCGAGGCCCGAGGGGCACGGCCAATCTTTTTTCATCTTAATCAGAATGATTTTTCTATCGATTGGACAGCCTTTACCAAGCTGGTTAGCAGCAAAACCAAGTTGATAATACTAAACTCTCCCCACAATCCTACCGGGGTGGTTATGAACGACCAAAACCTTGAGCAGCTTCAGCGTATACTAAATGGTACTAAGATCAATATACTGAGCGATGAGGCTTTTGGCGATTTGATATTCGACGGGCAGTCGATGTATAGTATTGCCCGTTTCCCCAAGTTGGCTGAGAGGAGCATTATTATCGGCTCTTTAGGTAAAACCCTAAGCGTGCCGGGGTGGAAGATTGGCTACTGTCTGGCGCCTGAGCAAATCATGTCGCGCTTCCGAGAGGTGCATCGCTATCAAATATATTCTGTAAACCTGCCCATCCAGCTTGCTTTGGCCGATTTTTTAAAGGGAAAAGCATACTGGGCTCCATTCCGTAATGAGTTTCAAAAAAGGCGCGACCTGTTTGCCTCGCTCATGAAGGACACAAAGTTTACCCTATACCCTGTGCAAGGTGGTTACTTTCAGGTCATGGGTTACGAAAATGTTTCAGAGGAGAAGGATGTGGATTTCTGCCATTGGTTAGCGGAAAGCATAGGCGTAACAGCCTTTCCGCTCTCCTTGTTTTACCATGATGGCCTCGACAATCATAGGGTAAGAATATGTTTTGGCAAGAGCGAGGAGGAACTTCGAGATGCAGCCTTGAGGTTGGGAAAGCTATAATGCATTGAGAATTCGAATGCATTTTATCCCCAAAGGAATTTACCAAACAGCATAGTTCTCTCCCGCGGCAATTGCCATTGGAGCATTCACAACTTCCCCTAAGTCTCACAAAACCCTGCGAGGTGCTTTTCACAATTTTTATATCTTTGGGGACAAACCCTAAGGCTATGAAGCAAATTCCATTCTTTCTCCTTCTGTTTTTTTGTGTAAGCATTTCTCTCAACGCCCAAGTTGTGGCGCCCGATAACAAACAGAGCTTAACCCTTTTCTTTATTGGCGATGTAATGGGGCATGGTCCACAAATTGAAAGCGCATTCAACGAAATCACTGGTGAGTATTCCTATTCCGATGTGTTTACTCCAATGAAACCCCTATTCGGTTTGGCCGACTTTACCATTGCAAATCTCGAGGTAACCCTTGCAGGACCCCCCTACAAAGGATATCCTCAGTTTAGCTCCCCCGATGCGCTGGTTGACGGACTGCTTGAGTCGGGTGTTGATGTGCTGGTTACGGCGAATAATCACACTGTGGATCGATACAAAGCTGGTATTCTTCGAACAATAGGGGTGCTAAACGCTAAGGGTGTGCCATTTGCCGGCGCTTATAAAGATCAACAGCATCGCGATACAACCTACCCGCTGGTGATTGAAAAGAATGGAATCCGACTCGCCTTGCTAAACTACACCTATGGCACCAACGGAATTCCTGTGCCCAAGCCCACGGTTGTTAACCTTATAGATACCGCCCTAATACGTGCCGATTACAACAGAGCCACAGAGCTAGGTGTTGATGATGTAATTGCTTTTATGCACTGGGGCAACGAGTACGAGCGGAGTCCAAATTTAACGCAGCTAAAGCTTACCCGTTTTATGCACGACCTAGGCATAAGGATTGTAATTGGATCACATCCACACGTAATTCAGCGAATGGAGGCATCGTTCGATACCGACTCAACCGAGGGCCGAGTAGCTGTTTTCTCGCTGGGCAACTTTGTATCGAATCAGCGCCCTCGCTATCGTAATGGGGGAGCAGTGGCCGCAATTCAAATTGAGAAGGTGAACGGGAAAACTCGCATAGCCAACGTGGCACACGCCTTAGTGTGGGTTCATACTCCTGTTGTAAGTGGTAAGAGAAAGTACCGGGTGCTTCCGGTTGCCGAGTTCGAAAACAGGGTGAACTACTTTAGTCAGAACGACCAAGTCCTGTTCAATCAGTTTGTTACCGATTCCCGGCAGCTGCTCGATGTGCAGAATTACAACTTCCCCGAGATTGGTATGCGCAACAATCGCTGGGTAGTTCCGTGGATAGCTCATGATGAGCTTATCCCCGCACGCATCGTCCCATTGAAGTTTAAGCATAGGGGTGTCGAGGTTCCCCCATTTATACTTAGATAAGTATCTGTAAACATTTCTTAATTCTAAATCAGGTTATTACCTTTAGTGCGAATTGTATGAGCTGCTACAAGTAATGAAAAATCAGTTCGAATCGAAGGCTCTTGAGGCCAACCTTCAGCAAACCAGCGATGTCAACATTGTAATCCCCCGTGAGCACGCATGGCTTGTCTCCCTTTCCCATGAGCAGTTTGGCCTAAACCAGCGAGTGTCGGAGTTTATACGCGAGCTAAACCACCCATACCACAACCTCGATTATCTTTGCAATAATCTGAAAAAGGTTGCCATCTCCGATTTTTGGTTCTACTCACAGCAGTCAGATCACACTAGGGCATTCAATGTTTTTCTTGCTATTTTCGATGATTTAACTCAGGAAGCAACCAGCAGCAACAATATTGATATTCTCCTGCAGAGCCTAGCCTCGTATCTCGAACTACTGCTAAAGGAGCATCCGGAGCTTATAGATATTCAGGCAAAAGGTATCGCTATTCTTAAGAATGCTTACGCCTTACATAAAGATCACGTAATAGCCAATGCCAATAGCCTGCGCAAACGACTGGCAGCACAAGGGAATCATAGCTCTTTAGGCGACGAGGTTTTTAATCTGTTCCGAACCATTGCCATCGATACCATAAGCCAGTGGCAAAATGCTTCGGATTTCGATAAGTGGGCTATGGATGATCTTCGCTTCTTCCCCGACGACAACATATTGGTGGTGAAAAGGGTGGGCGCAAAGTTTTACTCGCAGCTTAAGCGTCAGGTTACCCAAGCTAAAAGTTGGGATGAGCTTGTCGATAAGGTGGCGCTCTTTTCGGATATTGCCGACTACCATCGTCAGCTTATCACTCAATTCGATAGCCCCATAAGCCAGTTCCATTACATAATCTACCTGCTAAGGATGCCCACCATGGAGCATCAAAAGGAGTACCTGATTTGGGATATGAATAGATTGCTCACGGGCATACTTAACGATGTGCCAAACCATGAAATTGGCGATTTTGTGAATGGAATCTTCAGGGTTTTCGAGTCCCTACTTCAGGATCATCGATCCGTAGTGCTCGACTGTATTGCCACCATGGGCAAAGAGTTTGCGCTGTTCTTTAGTAAGCCTTTATTAACGCAGTTCGAAGGGCACGTAATGCGGATTGGCTATACGCCCCCGGGCAAAACGTATATGAGCTCCGACTGGCAGCTCCGAGTCGATCCCAATCACCTGAAAAGCATAAGGGTTTGGCTAGGTCTTATTGAAGTAGCGCCCCAGCGATTCGAGAAGTTGCTCTCGGCGCTTATTGTTAACCTTAAGTTGGGCGGGGTGCTTATTTTCGACACCGATCTTTTTCAACGTAATGTGTCAAATCTGCTTAATGCAGATATAGAGGCAATTTACAAGCCTGTGAAGGAGCTGTGTAGGCTTTTTCCCGTCTTTTTTAAGGAGATAGGAGCCGAGGGGGAACTACGCGATGTGAGCACTCAGCTCGACACCCTTTCCAATAGGCAGGATAAGCTTATGCATTTTTTGCGCAAGCAAATTCATGTTGATGGTAATAGCACTCACCTAAATTTTCTTGTGAAAACACTGGCTTTTTGGGCAAACAACGACTTTACTCAGGTTGAACCCATTTTGCCCCCCGACCTTAAGGATGTTGTAAAGAAAGCGGCTTCGTGGAATACGCCCATGCATAAACTTGTGCTTAAGGTTTCGAAAGCGATTGGTGCCCCTCCCGAAGCACTTCTAGACCTTTCAATGCAAGAACTAGACTCTACTCTCAATCAGATAGAAGATATTGAAAGCCTGCACAAAACCAAGCTAAAGCATTTTATTAAGGTTGCCTATCTGCTTAAAGAGAAGTATTTTGCAGATGCAATAGATGTGGTTCAGGAGATGAGGCTATGTAGCTGCCTCGATAACGAAAGGATAGACTTGTTTATAGCCGCCGAAAAGCAGGGTGACCGCGTGGCCATGCTAAGCATCATTTTCGAGTGTATGGCCAACCTTAACAAGGTGGTTACAAGTAGAACAAAAACCGAGGGGTGGGAGTCGATATACTACAAAAGGCATGTTGCCTTTGGCATTCCATCGATGTATGGCCAGTACCATGAGCCCAAGTTCGAGGCGTTGGGCCATATTTTTAAGCTCGAGAAGGCCGCATCAAAAATAGTACGGCAAGTTGTTGAACAGGTTAACCTGTCATATATTACGGCTAGCAGCCTAAGGGATATTGTTGAGGTGTTGGAACTTTTTCACCAGGGTCTTATGCTCGATGGCATTTCCAGCCCCAGCTTCGACTCCAACCTTAGCATGCTGCGCTACAGTCTCAGCTCGTATAGTTTTTCGTTAAATCAGTACATTAACATTTTTCAGTTCATTGGCGATAGCGTAAAGGAGATAATTAGGAGCGCTTTTTATGCACGTTTCGATGGAATACTTAAGGTGATAATACCGCAGTACCTGAGCGATGAGGAGAAGGACAACCTGCAGATAAGTATCCATAAGCGCTCCGAATCGTTTTACCGCGATATGCTTTCGGGATCGTTCCTTTTGCAGGATTTAGATTCGTTTGTGGCGGCAGTGCTTACGAGCCTAAATAGTATGGGGCAGCTCTATTCCGATCAGAATCTAAAGAACATTATGGATATTGATGTTAAGCTGCTGATAACATCATTCCAGGAGAAGGGCGATAAGGCCGATAACCGGGTGTTCCTCGGATCGAAAGGTTTCTTCCTTAAATCATTATACAATAGTAGTTTTCCTGTGCCACCCGGCTTTATTCTTACCACTGAATTTTTTCGCCGATACGATACCATCAAATCCTATAATCCGATAAAGCAGGATTACCAAAGTACGGTAACCAAATATTTGGCACAGGTAGAGCAGCTAACGCAAAAAAGGTTTGGCGATCCTCAAAATCCATTGCTTTTATCGGTGCGCTCCGGAGCAGCCATATCGATGCCGGGGGCTATGAATACATTCCTGAACGTAGGTATGAACGATGATATTGCAAGAGCCCTTAGCCAAGCCAAGAATATGGCTTGGACCGCGTGGGATTGCTACCGCCGTTTTTTGCAAACCTGGGGACAAGCCTATGGGATTGAGCGAACAGCCTTCGATGAGATAATGCATAGGCATCAAGGCGAAAAGGAAACCACGGTGAAAGAGCAGTTCGATGCTCATCAGATGGAGCAGATAGCCCTAGAGTGTAAGGAACTCCTGGGTATTAGAGGGGTGCCGTTTTTTAACGATCCCAAGGAGCAGCTTTTTGCTGCCATCGAGAGCGTGCTCGATAGCTGGGATGGGCCAAGGGCCCAGCTCTACCGAAAGCATCTGCAAATTGCCGACGAGTGGGGCACTGCTGTTATTATTCAGAGCATGGTATTTGGTAACTTACATCGCACATCGGGTACTGGAGTTGTTTTTACCAACGACCTTTCGGTGGACAATCCCGGGGTTACCCTTAATGGCGAGTACTCCCTGCTTAGTCAAGGCGAGGATGTGGTAGGTGGAGTGACCAATGTGCTGCCCATATCGGAGCATCAGGAGCGGGACAGGAAGTGGGATAAGCATAAGTCGCTACAGGCCAAGTTGCCTCGCACCTACCAGCGCTTGTTCCATTTGGCCGATCAGCTGGTGAATAAGATGCAGCTGGGGCATCAGGAGATAGAGTTCACTTTCGAGTCGGATAACCCTTACGACTTGTACATCTTGCAAACTCGCGATCAGCAAATTTATACCCCAGAGGCAACAATCCATTACCAGTCGCCACCGCCCAAGTCTAAGCTGCTTGGCAAGGGCATTCCCATCGGAGCGTCAATTCTAAACGGGGTGCTTGTGTTCGATATGGATGATTTGAATAGGCAAAAGGAGCTGAACCCCGAAGGGCTTTTTATATATGCAAGCGCCGATACTACCCCCGACGACCTGCCCATTATTTTCCAATGCCACGGGTTGGTTACCTCGCGTGGTGGTGCAACATCGCACGCCGCTGTAACCGCTGGCCGATTAGGTAAAATTTGCGTGGTGAACTGCACCGATCTATTCATGCTGCACGACGAGGGCAGATGCCAGTTTGGCAAGGTCAACCTTGGCCCCGGCGATGCCATATCGTTGGATGCACACACAGGTAGCGTTTACTTAGGCCACTTCCCGCTTCAGCAACCCTAAAAATCCTCAAAATAGATGTTGCTTAATACATACTTTTTTAGGCAAACATACATTCCATATAGCTAATTTTGTGGCTCAAATCAAAAGCAATGAATAGAGTTAGGGTTGGAATAAATGGTTTTGGCCGGATTGGTAAAATGTTTTTCAGGATGCTGGTTCATCACCCTGAAATTGAGCTGGTGGGAATTAACGATTTGATGGACGATGAGATGCTGATATACCTTCTGAAATACGATACTGTTCACGGTAGGTTTAATAGGGAGGTTAGGGTTGAGGACGGTAAGCTGCATATCAATGGGTCGAAAGTTAATATTGGCCATTACGAGAGCCCCTCTAACATCCCTTGGCGTGAATGGGGAGCCGATGTAGTGGTAGATTCGTCGGGAATATTCACAACCCGCGAGAGCTTGCATCAACATATAAATTCCGGAGCTAAGCGTGTAATCCTATCGTGCCCACCTTCGGACGAGCTGGATCTAACCGTGGTGATTGGTGTAAACGAACATAAGTTGCTTCCCCAGCACCTAATCGTATCCAACGCCAGCTGCACTGCAAACTGCATAGCTCCAATTCTGAATATATTGAACAAGGAGATAGGCATTGAATCGGCTTTTTTAAATACCGTGCATCCCTATACAAACAATCAGCGCATTATCGACTCTCCCCATCCTGATTTTCGCCGCTCACGAGCCTCGGCCGATAATATAATACCTACATCCACAAGCGCCATTGGGGCATTGCATAGCATTATGCCTGAACTTTCGAGTAGGTTCAATGGCATATCCACCCGGGTTCCCGTTGCTTGCGGAGCTCTGTCGGAGCTAGTTTTAACATTTAGGCAAACGGTTACGGCTAACTCCATTAATGCCTTAGTAAAGGGATATGCTGAAGGCGAACAGAAGGGAATTGTGGAGTACACAGCCGATCCCATTGTGTCGAGCGATGTTTTGGGGAACACCCATTCCTGCGTGTTCGACTCGCTAGCCACAAAGGTGGTGAACGATAATACAGCGCAAATTATATTGTGGTACGATAATGAGATAGGCTACTCCAACAGGCTGGTCGACCTAGTGCTACTTATGGCTAAGCAAATGGCATAGCTCGCGGTTAAGATGTTTCCTAACACCACAGGTTGTTTGCTTCTGTTAAATTATTGGCAGATATTTGATATCAATATAACCTAGTAGATAACTTCAAAAACAGCTAAAATAATGGAGCCAGTTGTAAAAGGGAAAAATTACCTTGGAATCAACAGCTTGGGGCGCATTGGTAAGCTAATGCTTTGGAACCAGCTAGTAAACCGAAACTTCGATGGAGTGGTCGTAAACCTTGGCCGCGAGGTGGGCAAAAGGCCCGAGGATGTTATTGGCGCATTGGAATCGGACTCAACCTACGGAAGGCTCGATCACTTTGTGTATGGCCACTCTGGCAAAAAGGTGGAGTGTAAGGTGGTGGACCCCGCTAATTTTGTTTTCGATATCGATGGGATGTACGTAAAGGTGCTTACCAAGGAACGAAATCCCAAGAATATTCCATGGGCAAAAGAGGGAGTGCAAATTGTGGTTGATTGTACAGGGCAGTTTCTCGACCCCACCACCGATGTCGAGTCGGCCAAGGGTAGCCTTAGGGGGCACCTGGCGGGGGGAGCCAAAAAAGTGGTAGCCTCGGCTCCATTCAAAATCAAAGATTCTGCTAAAAAGATGCCCAACGATAGCATCATGATGGTGTACGGCATTAACCATATGGATTTTGACCCCCTAAAACATCACGTGGTTTCGGCAGCCAGCTGCACCACCACTGGTTTGGCACATATGATTAAGCCACTGCTCGAGAATCCTACCACCTCCAATATTCTTACAGCTTCCATGTCAACAGTGCATGCTGCCACCAATACCCAGTCAGTGCTCGATACCATCCCAAGCATGGGGGCAAGCGATTTACGTAAAACCCGTTCGGTTTTCAATAATATTATCCTGTCAACAACGGGGGCAGCCAAAGCACTCGATTCCATTCTGCCTCAAATTCAAGAGATAGGCTTTATGGCCGATTCGGTTCGTATTCCCACTACAACCGTTTCGCTTATCACCCTAAATCTCACTTTTTACAGTGAGGTTGATGATAAGGGAAATGCCACCATAAACAGGGAGGTGATTA
>Ga0334893_1000441_pt1 | contig 56810 bp, 45 predicted proteins | sample GraSluR3_MG_5_FD_207218 | JGI IMG/M metagenome (GOLD analysis project Ga0334893, IMG submission 207218) | Sludge microbial communities from methane-producing bioreactor in Wageningen University, Netherlands - Granular Sludge_09_05-R3 | ecosystem: Engineered > Bioreactor > Anaerobic >...
GATCCAGATTAGCGATCTGGCCGGGGCCTACGGCGTGAGTTTCGTGGTCATGTTCGCGGCCGCCTGTCTTGCCGCGATGCTTCCCTTGGGTGGACGGCCCCGATCGTGGCGGCCGCTCGCGCCCCTGGTCGCGGTGCTTGGCGCGGTGCTTCTGTATGGCGAGAGCCGCAAGTCGACTGCCCAAGCCACGGAGCCCCGGGCCCGCATTGCCCTGATTCAGGGCTCGATCGACACGGTGCTCGTGCCGCCGCCGGGCACTCGGGAGCGGACCCAAGCCCAGTACGTGCGGCTTTCGGAGGAGGCGGTCGCCCGGTACGGCCGGCTCGATCTGATCGTCTGGCCCGAGACCATGTTCGCCGGCTACCTGTTTGCGTACGACCCGAACACGCCGGCGCCCCCCGATTCGGGCCTCTCTGAGGCGGAGTTTCATCTGCGGCTGGAACGGTATTCCCGGGAGCAGCGCAAACCGCTCCGGGAGTTGGCCGAGCGATGGGCGACGCCGCTTCTCGTAGGCATCCCCGCGTATCGCGTGGGGCCCGACGGCGAGAAGCTCTTCAATTCGGCGGCCTTCGTTCCGCTCGGCGACGGGCCCATCGGGCGCTACGACAAGATGCACCTGGTTGCCTTCGGCGAGTACATACCGTTCGCCCGGTACTTCGACTGGCTGGTGCAGCTCACTCCGCTGAGCACGCTCGGCACCGCCCATACCGGGACAACGCCCGTCGCGTTCGACCTCGACGCGCTCCGCATCGCCCCGAACATCTGCTACGAAACCGTGATTCCCCACGTCATTCGCGGCCAGGTGGCGGCGCTGACCCGGGCGGGCCGCGAGCCTGACGTCCTGGTCAACCTCACGAACGACGGCTGGTTCTGGGGCTCCAGCGAGTTGGACATGCACCTGGTCTGCGGCGTGTTTCGCGCGGTCGAGTGCCGCAAGCCGTTGCTGATCGCGGCAAATACGGGGTTTTCGGCCTGGATCGACGGCGACGGCCGCATCCTCGACAAAGGACCCCGCCGAGCGACCGACACGCTGCTGGCCGAGGTCGCGCCCGACGGGCGATCGAGCTGGTACCTGAAGCACGGCGACCTCCCGGCCGGGCTTTGCCTCGTCGCCTGCGCGGTCTTTGCCGTCGTCGGCGCGTGGCAGCGCAGGCTCGCCGGAACACGTCACCCCGCCACGTCGTGCGGGGCGGGATCGAGGCACTCGTGAAGAGAAACGACCGTGCGCTTTCCGCTTGCGCTCGGCGACGAGGGGCTCCCCGCCGGCATTGGTCGGCCGGGTCGTCGAACGCGTCGAAAGAGACGAACCGAAGCACCTCTCCCGCCTGGTCCTCGCGAGTGAGATTGGCGTTGGGCTAGCACAAACCGCGGGAAATCCGCCCTGCCGCACCCGAAGAATGTCATCGACTTCCGCCACGCGGAAATCGGCGTTCACGAGCCGGCGCCGGGGGGTCGGCTCAGGGTCATGGATCGGCCGTGGCGCCTCGCTGGCGCCTTAGTTGTTCGACGGCGACGGTCACCGGCGAGGGGGCGTCCTTGGTCGCCCGCTCCTGAGGGGCGACCTTCTCGATGGCCTCGTGCAGGGCGTAGCAGGCCGTCTCGTAGTCGACCCCGGCCAGATGCGCGACCAGCCGCGTGGCGCGGTCGACGAGCTTCTTGTTGCTCGTTTCGACCCGCGACATGTAGTTGCCCTCGACCCGCCCCATGCGCGCCATCGTGGCCGTCGACATCAGGTTGAGCGTCAGTTTGACGGCCAGCCGGTCCCAGAGCGCGAAGGGCGAGGCGGGCAGATCGCACGCCACGTGGAACACGTCGTCGACCGGTCGGTCGGGCGGCGCCGGCCCCACGGCCACCGCGGCGGTGCGCGCGAACGACGCGGCGTGTTCGACGAACACCCGGTCGAAGGCCTCGCGTGGCGGGCCGGCCTGGCCGATCTCGTCGCCCACGAGAATCATCGCCAATCCCGCGTCGTCGGCCTCGAAACGCGAGGGGTCGATCTCGTTGCCGATGGCGAATTTCTCGATCTCGCGGTTGTCGAGCGTCGGCGGGGCGTCGCGCAGATGCGGGGCCACGTCGAGCGAACGGTACACCGACGCGGGCCAGTCGATCCCCCGCGGCTCGCGGCGCAGCAACCGGCGCCACGCCTCTTTCGCCGGGTAGCGCGGGTTCTTCACGAAGGCCCAACTGCGGGCCGAGACCTCGTCGTCGCACTTACGGAACGGCGGAAGGCGGAACGTGGGAGCCCGCTCGGTCGTGTCGGTCAGCACGTCGAGCAGGTAACGGTCGGTCATGTAGGTGACCAGGCCGTTCCGGCGGTAAATCGCCTCCTCCCACTCGACGAGTCGCGCGATCGTCGCCACGTTCTCCTGCCGCGAGAGTTCTTCGAGCAGGCGGCCGAAAAGCCGGGAATAATCGGCGGGCGATCGGGGCGCGATCCCCAGTTGCCGCATTTCGTCGTCCGTCAGACGGCGACGCAAGACCTCGCCCAGGGCCGCCTCGACGGCGGCACCCAGGGCGAGCAGCTCGGCCGTGGTGGCCTGCATTCGCGTCGACCCCGCCACCGCCATGGGCCCGGTGTACAGGTCGAGCTTCACGATCCGCGGCTCGTCGATCACTTGGCGGGAACGTTCGACGTGTTGGCGCAGAACCTCGCTCGGATTGTTGTACACGAAGAACGCCCTCGCCCCGGCCGCGAGACCCTGCCACGCGGTGCCGATGACGAACGAGGTCTCTCCTCCCTCGGTGACGGCCACCACGACGTCGCCCGACGCCACACCCGCCCGGGCAAGCTGATACTCGCCCAGGTCGCGCGAGTCTTCAAAACCTTCGACCGATCGGATCAAGGCATAGTCGCCGCCGGCCATGACGCTTCTCGTCGCCCCTTCGGCATGCGGGAAGCACGAACACCAATCGGGCCGCTTCGCGTGCAGGTCTTGCCAGAAAGCGCGCCAGGCGGCCTCGAGCAAGATGGCCAGGCGCCCCGTGGCCCCGCAGCCCGTGAAGAATACCCGCTTGCCGTTCGTCACCGCTTCGACCAGCGCGTCGACCAGCCGGCCAAAGGGCTCGCTCGCCACGACGCGCTCGATGGCGGGCGCGATCTCCTCGTCGACCCTCATGAGCATGCGGATTCCATCCGCCGTGCTCGCCGCGATCGTCTGCGAGAGCGACGCGGTCTTCGGATGGGAACTCTCGGTGGGCAGCATACCCAGCCGAAACGCCTGTTCGCGTTCCAGAAAGCGCTTGGCTTTGTCGCGGGCTGTGTTCATGGCTTCTCAAGAATGTCGGTGTTCCTTTCCCGAGACGGGCGACGCGGCCGTCGCGGCGTCCGCGCCCTGCCATCTCCGGTGCTCCGGCCCGAGTCGCTCGGGAAACATGACCGCGATCATGGTATCCGGCGATCGACTCGGCAGCCACCCCGGGGGGGTGATCGTGGCCGTCTCCGTCACACTCAAGCGTTACGTGGCCCCACCCGATCCGACGCCGACGAGTGCCTGGGGCAACGACTGCCTGGAGTCGGTCGCCGCGCCGTTTGCCTGAAGAGCGACGCCCACGTATAACTAACCATTGAGCGAACCCGCTGCCCACCGAACCCCCACCCACGTTACCTGCCATGAAATCGTGTCGCCCCCTGACCGCCGCTCGCTGTCTGGCCGTGTGCCTGGCCGGCGCCATCGCGATCGTTTGGGTCGCTGGGACCCCTGGCCGAGTCGAGGCTTGCAGCACGCCGGTCTACCGCTACGCCATGTACAATTGGCCGCCGGCCCCCTACTTCGTGTTCTACTTTCACAGCGGCCAACCTGCCGAGGAGGATGCCGAGGTCAACGAGTGGATCAAGAAGCTCTCCGTCGAGGGACCCAAGGTGGCGAACCTGCTGCTCGAACCGGTCGATCTGAGCCAAGACGGCTTGGACCGCATGCCCGAGGCCGTCAAGCAGCAGTGGCAAGCTCACGCGGCCGATGCGGGCGAGTCGCCGGGACCGGCCCATCTGGTCTTCTCGTCGTGGGGGGCTCCCCTGTTTTCGGGCCGGCTCGACAAGACGACCTTGGAGGCCATGTCCGAATCGGCCACGCGCACCCAGGTCGCCAAGGCGCTCGAGGCCGGCGACGTGGCGGTGATCCTCTTTCTACCCGGCTCCGATCCGGCCGAAAACGAGCGGGCCGAGAAGGTCATCGAGGAGGTGATCGCGAAGGCCGCGGCCGGCGAAATCCCCGTCGATTCGGCCACGATCGACCCGGCCCTGTTGTACGGCCAGGTCCCGAACGCGAGCGACGAGGACGCGGCCGCGCGGGAAGCCGCCTTCCGCGAGGCATGCCGGCTTTCGATTGGAACCGTCCAGCTCGATCGCTCCGACCCGAACGAAACCTGGTTTCTCAACTCGCTCACCGCCTTGGAGCCCGATCTGGACGACCTGGCCGACCAGCCCATGGCATTTTTCCTTTACGGGCGAGGCCGGGCCATGTTCCCTTACGTGGGCAAGGGAATCACCACGGAGAACCTGACGGGCGAGGTGCAGTTTCTCAGCGGGGCGTGTTCGTGCATGGTCAAGGAAGGCAACCCCGGGCGGGATCTGCTCTTCCGTTGGGATTGGGACGCCACGGCCGAGGCGGTCGCCATGAAATACGAACAGTTCGACGGAGGCCCCTACGCATACCAGGAGTTCTCGCCCGACGACGCCCCCATGGCGCCCTCCGACGGTCAACCTGCGACCGAGGGCGCGTCACCGGAAACGGAGGGCGCGGTCGTCGGCGATGCGACCGGCGACTCCGACGCCTCGGTCGCCACCGCCGCGTTGGCGGCGGCTCCGGCCGCTTCCGAGCGGCCGGGCCCTGCGGCCCCCGAGGGCCGCGCGTCCGAAAAAGCCGAGATCGCCCCCGGAGCGGTTCCCATCACGGGACTCGAACCGCCCTCGTCGTTCGCCCGCCGCCAGTTGTGGACGATCGGCGTCGGGCTTGGCCTCGGGGCCGTCGTCGTGTTGGCCGCCGGGGTGATTCTGATCCGTCGGCGAGCCGCGTATTAGGAGACCGACAACCACGCATCATGATCCAGCTTCAAGAAGTCACGAAGGTCTATCGGACCACCAACGGGCCGGTCTCGGCGCTGGCCGGAATCAACCTTCGCGTCGAGAAGGGCGAGTTCGTTGCCGTTCGCGGCCCCAGCGGCTGCGGCAAGTCGACCCTGCTGACCGTGGTCGGCGGGCTCGGCCAGCCCACGTCGGGCTCAGTCGTGGTGGCCGGAGAGGACATCGTCCGCATGACCTCGGGCCAGCGGGCCCGATTTCGTGCCGAGCGGATCGGGTTCATCTTCCAGATGTTCCATCTGCTGCCCTACCTGACCGTGATCGAGAACGTGGCGGCGGCCGCCTTGTCGCGTCGAAAGACCGACGCCCGCGACCGCGCCGAGCACCTGCTGCGGGCCTTTGGCCTCGGCGATCGGCTGGCGCACCGACCCGCCGAACTGAGCACGGGCCAGTGCCAGCGCGTGGCCATTGCCCGCGCAATGATCAACCAGCCCGATTTGATCCTGGCCGACGAGCCGACCGGCAATCTCGACGCGGCCAGTTCGGAAGGAGTGTTGGATCTGTTGTCGAGTTTCCACCGCGACGGCGGGACCGTGCTGCTGGTGAGCCACCAGGAATCGGCCGCCCGCTACGCCCAGCGAACGATCTGTTTGCGCGAAGGCCTGATCGAGTCGAACTGACCCCGCGAGTGGTGGCCGAAGGCGATCGGCCGGGATCGAGCGGCCGCGCCTTGCACGCGGCCGCGCCTTTTTGCCGGCGGCCTTCTTGAAATAACCCGCCCGCCGCCCCATCATGAGAGGTTACCGTGGATTGGCCGTGCATCGCGGGAGCACCGCGGCTCCCGACGCGTGGTACATCGGGTCTACCGGAAACAGGGACACAACGCGATGGCCGAGGAAGACACGAATCAGACCGGTGAGCAGGAGGTCCGCCAGGCGAAGCGCATTCTCGTGGTCGACGATGACCGCGAGATCGTCGAGTCGATGCGGCTCGCGCTGGAGGCGCTGGGATACCAGATCCTGGTCGCCCGCGACGGCAACCAGGGCTTGGCCATGGCCGAGCGGGAGGACCCCGACCTGGTGATCCTCGACATGATGATGCCCAAGCGAAGCGGGTTCCTCGTGCTCGAGCGCCTGCGGCGCACCCGGCGCATTCCCACGCGCGTGATCATGATCACGGCCAACGAGGGGAGCCGCCACAAGGCCTATGCCGAGATGCTGGGCGTCGACGACTACATCCGCAAGCCCTTTGCCATGGACCGATTGATCGACAGCGTCAGTCGCCTTCTGGCCTGAAGGGGTTTCGATGAGTTCCGAACCACGCCCGGAAGTCTCGCGCGAGCCGGCCTCGGGCCTGCATTGCATCCATCTGTACTACCGATTCGACCGGGCCAAGCTCCGAGGGCTCGGTCCCACGGAGCTGGCCGACGGATGCCGCGCGTTCGTCGGCGCGCTCGACGCCGCGGCGCCCCACGCGCCCTCGCGACTTCAAACCCTGATCGTCAGCGGGCACAAGGCCGATTTCGGTCTGATCGCCCTGGACGCCGATCCCCTGCGCGTCGACGACATGCACCAGATCCTCATGTCGGGCCCGCTTGGGCCGGCCATCGTGCCCACCTGGTCGTTCGTGTCGCTCACCGAGGTCTCCGAGTACCTGCCCGACCTCGAACAGTACGGCCGGCGACTCGCCGCCGAGGGCCTCGATCCCGAGGGCGCCGAGTACCGGACCAGGCGAAAACAGTACGAGCGCCGGCTCGAAATCATGCGGCGCCAGCGCCTCGCGCCCGACCTGCCGAACTGGCCGGCCGTCTGCTTCTACCCGATGAACAAGAAACGCGATGCCCACGCGAACTGGTTCACCCTCGATTTCGACCAGCGCCAGCGGCTCATGGAAGAGCACGGCCGGACGGGCATGCACTTCGCGGGCAAAGTGACCCAGATGGTTACCGTCGCGCTCGGCTTGGACGATTGGGAATGGGGCGTCACGCTTTGGGCTCGCCATCCCGAGTTCCTCAAAGACATCGTCTACCGGATGCGATTCGACGAGGCCAGCGCCCGCTACGCCGAGTTCGGCCCTTTCTATGTGGGCTACCAGGCGCCCCCCAGCCAGGTCCTCCAGCACTGCCGCGTGGGCCACGAACACGAGAGCGCGCCGTAGGCGCCCGACAGGCGATTTCGTCGGGCGAAACGGAAAGCGCGATTTCGTCGTGTCGCGAAGTGGTTGGTCGTTTCAGCCGCGACGAGTGACGCGAGAGCGTGCGCGGTCGCCTTCTCATCCGTCCACCGGCACGCGCGCGTCGGGAGATGACATAACCTTGCGGGCCAGGGCACGAAAGCCGCCGTGCGGCGCAATGACCAGAACGCGCCCGGGAAGCTTGACCAGCGGGATCAGGCGCGACACCAGCGCCGCGTCGCGGTCGGCACCCGAACGCCCCCAGAAGTTCGGCCTCGTCCTTACGCAGAGCACAAACAGGCGCTGGCGAGGGAAGTGCTTCAATTCCTTGCGAACCAGGTAGGCCGAATGAAGGTCGCTCTGGTGGACAAGCAGGTCGCGCAGGGCGGCCAACTCGTCGGGCGTCAACTCGTGGTGCACGAGGCGATCGGCCGGCGAGACCATGCTTCGCTCCTGTTCGGCGGCGGCCCGGGCGACCTGATACCGGCTCTGCTGCGCGCGCACTTCCTGGAGCCGGCTCGTCTGGCCGGCCGACTGAAAATGCGCGGCCAGGGCCTCGCACGCCTGCGGAAACAGCTCGTCTTCCTCCCGGTCCAGGATCCGCCGAAGGTGGCTCTCGCCCTCGGGTTGGCCCCGTTCGAGCAGGTGCTGCCCCAGCACGAGGTTGGCGGCCGAGTGCGTCGGGCGCAGGGCCAGCAGTTGACGCAGCAAGGGCTCGGCCGCCTCGGGCCCCCGAAGATCGAGCACGGCCAGGGCCTTTTCCCACAAAAGGTCGGCGTCGGCCCCGACCTCGGCGTCGACCTGCCCGAGCGTTTCGAGGCGACGCCCGAGCAAGGCGGCCCGGCCGTGCCGGCTCCGCCAGGCTTCGCTTGCCTCTTCTTGCCAGAGCGAGTCGACCGCGTCGCGGATCGCGCCGAGCCGGTCGCCGAACAGCAGCGCTGCGGCCGACGGGCACGGAGCTGGAGGAAAGCCGCCCGCCCGGCACGAGTCGACCGTCAGGCCGAATGCCCGAAGCCGATCGGAAAGGCTGGGGTGGGTGTCGAGATGGTCGGTGAGGGTGCGTGCCGCCTGGTCCATCCACCGTGCCGCGTCGTTCGCGTCGGGCGGCTCGGCGAGGGCGGCCGTGAGTTCTCGCATCACCCCGGACGGAGGCTCGGGCTGGGTGTTCGCCCGCTGCCACAAGTCGGGCCAGAACTTCTCTCTCAGTCGACGCCCCTGGCACTCGATGCACCACAAAGCCGATGCCGCGTGCCCGACGCCGGCCCACTGGGCGGAGAAGCGGTCGGCGTCGTACTCGTCGGCACGCGAAAGCACAAAGGCGTAGGCGTTGAAGCGGGGCCAGTACCAGTCGACGAACGCGAGCAGCCACTTGCGCACGGCCCGGCCCGCGCTCGACTTCGCCGGCTCGTGCAGCTCTTGGACCAGCCGCTCCCACGTGCGACGCAGCCGGTAGATCCACGCACCGAACCGCCCGTGACGGGCCGACAGGTGGACGAACTCGTGGGCCATGACCGCCTCGAACTGTTCGAGCGTCAGGACCTCGAGCAGGGGCAATCCGATGCCGAGGCGATTGCGGCTGAAACCGAACACGCCCAGTCGCGGAAGCTGCTGCACCCCCGCGTTGAACTCGGGCGTGATCAGCACGTGGTGCAGTCGTGAGGTCTTCCGTGCCTCTCGAAGCGAAGCCAGCACGTCGAACAGCCGGGGCGCTTCGCTCGGCCGGATTTCGCGACCCGGGTGCGGCGACAAACGCACCCAGAGGAAGTAGACGGCCTGGATGCCGCCGAAGGCGAAGAGCACGGCCCCCAGCCCGACCAGGATCAGCCCCACGCTCGTGTCGACGGCCCCAGCCGCGGCATAAAACAGCCCCCCGAGCACCGCCAGCAGCAGCAACCCAAAGAGAAACCCCGCGTACCCCAGGGCCACCCAAAGGCCGACGCGGCAGCGCAGGGCCAGCGGCCTCGATCCCAGGCGATCTTCGATGCGGCTGACCAGGGCGTCAAACTCGTCCCGCGTCATCCCATGGCTCCCGGCACGTCAAGGTTCGCGGGCCACGGCCTGCTTCACCAGATAATAGAACGGGAAGCGGCTGACGTTGAGACGTTCGGCTTCGGCCGCCAGTTCGGCCCCGCGCTCCGGATGCTGCCGGGCCAAGGCCGCCAGCAGCAGGGCCTTGTACCCCACGTCCAACACGATTTCGTCGATTTGTTCCCGGGTCGGCGGCACCGGGCTTCGTAGAAGCGCCGCCGCACGCTGCCTATCGGCATCCTTCCGATCGAATCCGGCACAGGCCCGTTCCCTCCAGATCCGGGCCTCGTCCTCGTCGCCCGAACACGCGAACGCCACGCTTGCGGCCAGGGCGTTCGACGGTTCTTCCAGCCGCTTGGCCAGCTCCGAATCGCGCACCACGTCGGCCGGCCGGCCCAGGGCAAGCAGCACGTGCAGTCGCAGGTCGGGCTGGACCCGATCGGGGGCCGTTGCCAGCGCCTCCTCCAAGGCCCTCAGCTCGCCGAGGGTGAACTGCAGCCACTGTCGAAGGGCTTGAAGATTGTCGCCCGAACGCGCGGCGGCGGGGATTCGAGCCTCCCAGTCCGCATACGCCGCCCGGGCTTCCTCCGACTTTCGCTGGACGGCCAACACCTCGCAAAGCCGCATCAGCGCGGCGACGCCCTCGTACGGCGACGCACGGGCCACCCGCTCGCGATACTCCGCCTCGAGCGGGCCGAACTCGCCTTGGGCAAGTCGGACGACGTGCCGCAAGCGCTCGAGAGTCGGATCGTCGAGATTTCGATCCAAAGCCTTGTCGACCCCATTTCGGCTCTCCCGCCAGTCGCCGCGGGCGGCCGCGTCGGCGGCCAGAGCGAGCCAGGGCCAGGCAAGCGAGCCATCGGCGTCGCATGCGCGGCGAAAAAACTCCAACGATTCGGCCCGAGCCAGACTCGCGCGCCCTCGCAAGTACAACAGGACGGCGCTTTCGGGGTCCTTTTCGAGCGCTTCGTCGTAGCGGGCCAGCAGGAGGTCGCGCGCGCCCGGTTCGACCAGTTCCTGATAAGCCCGATGCCAGGAAATCACGATCGGGTCGCGCCACAACCCCCGTTCGAGAAATGCCCGGGCCCGATCGGTCCGATGTTGCAACTGCGACTCTTGGACGTAGGATGCGAGCAGCGCGGCATCGGCCGGCGTTCGCCACAAACGAGCCTCGGCGAACCGGAACGCGGCCGAGGCATCGCCGTCGGCCAGCGCGTACTCGAACAGTCCGACCGCCGGCTCGCCGATCACCGACAGGTGCGTCTTCACCACCTGGGCTCTGCGGCTTTCGATCTGGATCGTCGGCGGCGGGGCCTCGAAAACGTAGTCGACGTGCGGGTAGTACACGACCTGGTCGCCGATGAAGAACTCCCGCTCCGAGGGGCGCGGGTTTTGGGCATAGTAGAGCGTGTCGAGGGCCAGCGGCGCCGCCCCGCCCACGTTGATCGCCCAGACCGGCGATTTCGTCCAACGCTCGAAATAGCCCGTTCGCATGTCGAGGTCGAACTGCTCGGAGTACGATCCGCGGACCGTCACCTGGTGCCGGCCCTCGGCGAGCTCGACCTGCGTTCGCGAAGACACGGCCAGCGGCGGCCCACCGTCGATCGAGACCTCGACCGGCTGGCCCAGCTCGTTCATGACAATCACGGTTCGATGCCGTCTCTTGTACTCGTTGACGCCGGCCATCCCCAAGGCGGCCAGCAGCAGCACGACGGCCCCGAAGGCGGCCCAACGCTGCCACGGCGCATAGGTCTCGGATTTGGGGTTCAGCAACCCAGCCAGCGAGAAGGAACGCTTCGGCAGGATGCTTTCGTCCCCGCCGGCGGCCTTCTCCGAGGCGCTCACGAACTTGCGGAACCCGTGGATCTGCCCAACCCGGGGAAACTCGGCCACAAGATGCTTGCAGATCGCGATCACCTCGGCGTGTCGTCCCACCCGCTGATACGCTTGCGCCAGCCCCTCCAAAGGGCCCAGCGAGTACAGCTGGCCTGCGCCGGGCTCCTCGAGGAACGCGAGCAACGCGCGGGCTTCGTCCAACTCGCCGTTCATCGTCTTGCGCAATGCGACCCCGACGCGGGCCTCGGGAAGGTCGGGACGCAAGGCGAGGGCCTTCTCAAACAGCGGCGTGGCCTCCTGCGACGAGCCCACCTGGTCGAGATGCGAGGCCAATCCCGCGCAGAGCACGGCGCTGCCGGGATACTCTTCGACGACCGCCTCGCGGAACGTCTTCGCGTCGTCGTGCAAATGGAATCCGAGCATCTGGGCGTGCAGCTCCAAGGCCGCCTCGGGCGAGGGCTGCGCCCGATATCGCTCCATGGCCCCCGACACGTTGAGTTGCCGGACCATTTCCCATTGGTCGCGCTTGGCCGCGAAGTGCCGGCTGCACGCGGGACACTGGTCGATGATCCGCTTGCGTCCCAGGGGAACAAGGGGGATGAAGAAGACCACGAACCACAACCGCGTATCGTACGATTCCAGTCGCCCGACGCCGCCGCAGGCTTGACACACCCCGGTGCGGGCCTGCTTGTTCTTCTTGCCGTAGTAGTGCGTCCCAATTCCGTTGATGGTTGTGGGCATGGTTGCGTGGCCTCGGCAAGGAATCTCCTCGTTCGCCGAGGGGCATTATAGGGCCTACCGGCAATCGCTGAACACCCGGTGCCCCGACCTGGGGTCCCTCTCGCCGCGCAGCCCCGAGTCGCGCCGGATTCCAGGCAGGCCGGACACCGACGCGCAAGCGTTCGGGGTTCGATGTACGGGCGCGTCCGAATTCAGGGCAACTCGAGACCCGCCGCGCAGCGGGGTCTGCCGCCTGCCCGATGATTCACCTAAGTAAATTCTGCCATTGGAGTTACGACCATGCGACACCAGAGAGGAAGACGGTCCGCGGGCCGCGGTCTTCCATGATCCCGCGCCGATCCCCGTTCTTCCGGCTCGCCAAGCGGGTCGGGTTCGGATAGAATCGTACTCGCCTTCGAGGTGGGAGAGAATCGAGCCGAGGCTCCTTCCTGTTCAGATTGTGGTCTGTTAAGAACGCCTGCCCAGTCCTTCTTCTCACGCCCGCACTTTGACCGGCCCCCACCTGGCACCAGACAGGCGGCTCGAATTCGAGTTCCCGGCGGTCGGGCAATCGTCGCTCGACTCCTTGGGGGCGCGGGTGCCCACCGGGTCGCGACCGAGTTTCCCTCTCCCCCAACCTCTGCCCAAGAAAGTCTCACGATGTTGTCCACGAGATTCCACGTGCTGTGCGCGCTCGTCGCGGTTGCCGTATCGAGCCGGTCCCTCGCCCAGGAGGCCGGGCAAGAGGCCCCACCGCCCGCTGAGGAGAAGCTCGCCGCCGTGGTCAACGGCGACAAGATTACGGAAACCGAGCTCGCGGCCGCGGTCCAAAGCCAGTTGCAGGGCCGACAAATCACTCCCGAGCAGACCGCCGAGATCCGCCGGCTGATCCTCGATTCGCTCATCGACGCGCGCCTGGTGGCGCAGTTCCTGGCCGACAAGAAGATCGTCGCCGACCCGAAGGAGGTCGATACGGTCATCGAAGACATCAAGGGCCAGGTGGCCGGCGCGGGACTCGAACTGGCCGACATCCTCAAACGTCAAGGCCAGACCGAAGACTCGTTGCGATCGCGGATCGCCGAGCAATTCGCCTTCCGCAAGTACGCCGATTCCCAGATTACCGACGCCTCGGTGCAGAGCTACTTCACGGCCCACAAGGAGGAGTTTGACGGGACCGAAGTGCGGGCGAGCCATTTGCTGCTAAAGGTCGATCGCGATGCCGACCGCGAAGCGAAAAAGGCGGCCGCGGCCAAGATCGCCGCGATCCGCAAGGAAATCGAAGGGGGCCTCGATTTCGCCGAGGCGGCCAAGAAGCATTCCGACTGCCCCAGCTCTTCCGAGGGAGGTGATCTTGGATTCTTCCCGCGACACAACCGCATGGTCGAGCCCTTCGCCGCCGCGGCCTTTGCCCTGGCGCCGGGCTCGATGAGCGAGCCGGTCGAGACCCAGTTCGGCCTGCATCTGATCAAGGTCACCGAACGCAAGCCGGGCGACCAAGGTCTCGACGACGTGCGCGACGAGGTCAAGGAGGTCATCGCCGGCGACCTCTGGGAGAAAGCGGCCAAGCAACAGCGTGCCGCGGCAAAGATCGAGATCGTCCAGTAAGCCACGTTGCGGGGGACGATGCTCGCCTGCACGTCGTGGGGCACGTTTCCAACGTGCCGCTGGGCGTCGGCACGCTGGCAGCGTGTCGCCCCACGTTAAGGCAACGGGGGCCAGGACGGCGTCTTCTTCTGAGGCAAGGCGGCCAGGCGCTCGCCCCAGTAGGCGACCAGTTCCGCACGCACCGCCTCCTGCAACGCATCGCGGGCGTCTGGTGCATCGGGCACGTCGGCTACCAGCCAAGGGATATTGATACGGGGATCCGACATCGCCCAATAGAGGTAAGTCTGGCTCCCCATCCAGACCCGTTCGCGCCGCGACCAAAGCGCCTTGGAGCTGTCGGACCGATGGCTGAAGCGGAAGAACGCGTGAGCGGCCAGCCGAACGGCCCGGTGCAGGGGCAGTCGGCTGGCCCGCTGCCGCACGGATCGTTGGCGGCGGGTCGGCCCGTCCGTCCGAGGGGTGACGTGGCAGGAATTCATCCGCGGGATCCTCCAACAGGTTTGAGCGACGAGTTTTCTACTCCTCTTGGGTGGGCTCGAAAACATCGGCCGTGTCGATATCGCCTCCGTCGGCCGTGCCGCGCGCGGCGGCTGCTTCCTTCCTTCGCTGCCGGCGCGTCCTCTTGTCCTCGGCCTTTCGTTTCTTCTCCATCTCCCTTCGCCGCTTGGCGAAGGTGTTCTGGTCTCTTGCCATCGCAGACTCCTCCCTTCCGGCTCGACGGACCATCTTCGCGGTCAGCGGACACGGGGAACCGCAAACAAGCGGGGCAAGCCAATCAACCGCGATCGAAGAGACATCCGCGAGGGCTCGCGGTCAAACGAACTCGAGACGAAGCATTTCGAGGGAAGCTGAGAGGGCTCGCCGTGAATGATCCCCGTACCTGGGCTCCATCTTACCAGGATGGCGTGCGGGAAGAAAGGTGTGCCCCTTGCGAGCCCCCCTATTCCCCGGCGCGGTGCCCATGCTACAATGCCCCGCATAGTGGTGAGAAGCGATGTGAGCCCCAGCGTCTGCTCTCGTTCTAGTCAAATGGCCATGAGTATTCCGGCAACGTGGTTTTCGATGCACGATGCGGAGTTCCACGGGCGTTTGACTTTCTCGCTCTACGGTTTGACCGCGATCCTCCTTAACGAGAAGGGGCTCTGAGTGAGGAGATAGCGGTCTCGTGAGTTACTGCGCGTTTTCGAGTGAAGGAGTGGCGGTATGCCGCAAGGGACGATCAAGAAACTGATCGCGGACAAGGGTTTTGGGTTCATCGAGGGGGAACGAGGCGACGTCTTCTTCCACCACAGCGCCGTCGAGGGAACGACCATCGAGGAGCTTCAAGTAGGTCAGACCGTGACCTACGAGGAAGGTCGCGGCCCCAAGGGGCCTCGCGCCGAGAACGTCCGGCCCGCGTGAGCCAGGCGCCTTCGCGCCGACCGGGGTCCTTCGAGGCGTTCGCGCCTGAAGCGGACCCGTGCAATCGAGCCGGCCGCAACGTCTCAGCCTCGTTGCGGCCGGCCGTATGTACCTCGCCGAGTGCGGCCGCGCCGGCCGGGTCATCCTCGCAAATACCGTTCATGCCGATCCGTTCGTGTAGTCTTCGACGAACAGGCGCGAGTCGCGCGGCGCGACGAGCACGCGTTCGCCGGCGGCTCGGGGTGCCTCGCGAAATCGTTCGTGGGCCATCTCGACGTAGATGGGCTGACCCGCGTCGGTCACCAATTCGATCTTCACCACGGGACCGGCCGACTGCACGCGCGTCACCCGGGCGCGCAGCCCGGGCAGGCTTTCCCCCTCGGGATGGATCTCCAGGTCGTGCGGCCGGATGAGCAGCCGGGCCGTGTCGCCGTCGATCTGGAGCCCGCCCGGCGGGTCGATGACCAGCGACCCGAAAACGGCCCTTCCCGATTCCACGCGGCCGTGAAAGAGATTCACGTTGCCCAGAAAATCCATCACGAAGGCGTTGGCCGGCTGGTGAAACACTTCGTCGGGGGTGCCCACCTGCTCGATGCGACCCTCGTTCATCACGACGATGCGGTCGGCCACCTCGAGGGCTTCTTCCTGGTCGTGGGTGACGAACAGGCTGGTGACGTGGATCTCGTCGTGCAGCCGGCGCAGCCAGCGCCGCAGCCCTTGACGCACCTTGGCGTCCAGCGCCCCGAACGGCTCGTCCAACAGGAGCACCTTCGGCTGGATGGCCAGCGCCCGGGCCAGCGCCACCCGTTGACGCTGCCCCCCGGAAAGCTGCGAAGGATAACGGTTCTCGAGGCTCTCGAGCTGGATCAACTGCAGCAGCTCGCGCACGCGCCGGCGGATTTCGGCCTTGGCGGGCCGGGCCTTTCGAGGACGCACGCGCAGCCCGAACGCCACGTTCTCGTAAACCGTCATGTGCCGGAACAGCGCGTAGTGCTGGAACACGAAACCGACCCGGCGCCGACCCACGGCCTGCCGCGCCACGTCGCACCCGTCGAAGAGGATGTGGCTCTGGTCGGCCAGGTCGAACGCTTCGAGCCCGGCAATGATCCGCAGGAGCGTCGTCTTGCCCGAGCCCGACGGGCCCAAGAGCGCCACCAGCTCGCCGTCGGGCACGTCGAGCGAGACGTTGTCCAGGGCGACGAAGTCGCCGAAGGTCTTGCTGACGCTGCGCACCTCGATGCTCATGATCCGTGCTCCTCGATCGCCGGCACAAACGCCGGTTCCTGCCGTTGTCGCTGCGTCTGCCACTCGACCAGCGTCTTCCATACGAGCGTCACCAGGGCCAGCACGGCCAAGAGCGAGGCCACGGCAAAGGCGGCCACGAAGTTGTACTCGTTGTAGAGGATCTCGACGTGCAGCGGCATGGTGTTCGTGCGCCCGCGTAGATGCCCCGAAACGACCGAAACGGCGCCGAATTCGCCCATGGCCCGGGCGTTGCAGAGAATGACGCCGTAAAGCAGGGCCCACTTCACGTTCGGCAGCGTGACGCGCCGGAAGGTCTGCCAGCCGCCGGCTCCCAGCACGAGGGCGGCCTCCTCCTCCTCGGTGCCCTGCTCCTGCATCAAGGGGATCAATTCGCGCGCCACGAACGGAAACGTAACGAAAACCGTCGCCAGCACGATCCCCGGCACCGCGAAGATGATCTGCACGCCGTGCGCCGCCAGCCACGGCCCCAACCACCCTTGCAGTCCGAACAGCAGCACGTAGATCAAGCCCGAGATCACGGGCGACACGGCGAACGGCAAGTCGATGAGCGTGATGAGAAGGCTCTTGCCGCGGAACTCGAACTTCGCGATGGCCCACGACGCGGCCAGGCCGAAGACGACGTTTAGCGGCACGGCAATGCCGGCGACCAGCAGGGTGAGCCGGATCGCCGCCAGCGCGTCGCGGTCTCGAAAGCTCTCGAAATACACCCCAACGCCTTTGCGCAGCGCCTCGGTGAACACCGCCACCAGCGGAACGAGCAGAAACACACCCAAGAACGCCAACGACGCCAGGCAAATCACCCACTTCACCCACAAGGGGTCGCCGGCCGCGCCCAGCGTGGCGGCCGATCGTGGCCGGGCAAGTCGACGGTTTCCGCTCCCCGACACGGCTCAGCCCTCCCCCCGGTATCGGCGGCTGCTCCACCACTGAACCACGTTGATCGCCAAAAGCAGGAAGAACGAGAGGATCAGCATGACCGCGCCGATCGCCGTCGCGCCCGTGTAGTCGTACTGCTCGAGCTTCACGAGGATCAACAGGGGCACGATCTCGGTCTTCATGGGCATGTTGCCCGCGATGAAAACGACCGATCCGTACTCGCCGAGGCCCCGGGCAAAGGACAAGGCAAATCCGGTCAATAGCGCCGGCAGGATCGTGGGCAGGATCACGAAGCGGAAGGTCTGCCCGCGGCCGGCGCCCAGGCTGGCGGCCGCCTCTTCCACCTCGGGCTCGAGATCCTCCAGGGCCGGCTGGAGCGTGCGCACGACAAAGGGCAGTCCGATGAACGTCAGGGCCATCGTCACGCCCAACGGCGAGAACGCCGCCTTAATGCCCAGGGGATCGAGCCATCGGCCGATCCAACCCGTCGGGGAGTAGATCGTCGTCAGGGCGATGCCCGACACGGCCGTCGGCAGCGCGAAGGGCAAATCGACGACGGCGTCGACGATCCGCTTGCCGGGAAACGCGTAGCGCACCAGCATCCAGGCGACGGCCAGACCGAAAACGGCGTTGACCAGCGCGGCCACGAGCGACGCCCCCAGGCTCAGCCGAAACGCCGCCAGCACGCGCGGGCTGGCGACCGTCTCCCAAACGTGCTCCCACGGCGCCGCCGCCGTCTTCAAGAACAGCGCCGACAGCGGAATCAGCACGATCAGGCTCAGGTAGAGCATCGTGTATCCCAGCGTCAGGCCGAAGCCGGGAATCACGCTGCGAGACCTGCGAAATACTCCAGACGTGCGCACCGATTCGCTCCCTCAACGGACCTCGTGCCTACTTGCCCACCGTGTAGATCTGGTCGAACAAGCCGCCGTCGGCAAAATGCTCCTCCTGGGCCTTCTGCCAGCCCCCGAACGCTTCGTCGATGCGGATCCGCTCGACTTCGGGAAACCGCTTCAGGTCCTGGGGGTCGGCGTGTCCGGGCTCCACGGGGCGGTAGTAGTGCTTGGCCGCCAGGCGCTGCCCCACCGGCGAATAGAGGTATTCGACATAGCCCTCGGCCGCCTCCCGCGTGCCGTGCGCGTCGACCCACTTGTCGACGATCGTCACGGGCGGCTCGGCCAGCATGCTGATCGACGGAACCACGATATCGAACTTGTCGGGGCCTAGCTCGTTGACCGCCAGAAACGCCTCGTTCTCCCAGGCCAGCAGCACGTCGCCGATCGACCGCTGCACGAACGTGTTCGTCGAGCCGCGGGCGCCCGAATCGAGCACGGGCACGCGCCGGAACAGGGCGGTGACGAACTGGCGGGCCTTGTTCTCGGCGGCCGCCACTTGCGACGCCGCGTTCGGATCGCTCAGCCTGGCCAGATCGCCGAGTTCCTTCTTCAGAGCGTACGCCCAGGCCGCCAGGTAGTTCCACCGAGCGCCCCCCGACGTCTTCGGATTCGGCGTGATGACCTCGATGCCCGGCTTGACCAGGTCGTCCCAATCCTTGATCCCCTTGGGATTGCCCTTGCGCACGAGGAAGACGATGGTCGACGTGTAGGGGCAACTGTTGTGCGGGAGCCGCTTCTGCCAGTCGCCCGGCAAGAGCCGCGCCTTCTCGGCGATCGCGTCGATGTCGTAGGCCAGGGCAAGGGTCACGACGTCGGCTTGCAGCCCGTCGATGACGGCGCGGGCCTGCTTGCCCGCCCCGCCGTGCGATTGGGTGACGGTGACGGTCTGGCCCGTCTTCTGTTTCCAGTAGTCGGCAAAGGCGGCGTTGAACTCCTGGTAGAGTTCTCGCGTGGGATCGTAGGAGACGTTCAGAAGGGCCACGTCGCCCGAGCCACCCCCAGCGTTTCCCGAGCCCGGGCAACCGCATCCCGACAGACAGGTCCAGAGACCGGCGAGCACGGTCAACCCGGCGGCTCGGACGAGGCGGCCAGCGCGCGGAAACTTCACGGGTGGGTCCTTTCGAAGCAAAAAACCAAGGCGTGGCAAGACGCCGATGTCGGAATCCGTTCCTGCGCGCTCCCGCGGTTTGGAATGGCGTTCGGGACTAGGCCACCCTGACCCTTGAGGCGACGGTCGCGCGTCGGCCGACGGCCGACGCCAGCACGGGGCCGGAGTCGCGCTTTGAGGCCGGGCGGGACGGCGCGCGAGAGATGGTTACCAAGGGGCGCCGGAGGCGGAACGCAAGCCGGCGCAGCTCCTCGACCGTGCCCAGCAGAACTGGCTCCCCCGCATCGACCAGCGCCGCGGCGGCACCGTCGGTGATCTCAGCCGCCACGAGCCGGTGGGGCTCGACGCGGAGGGCGAACAGATGAACTGCCATGGCAAACGTCTCCAACCCAAGTCCGGTCGAAAAGGTGCGGTACGCGACTCTCCGGCAAGCAACCGCCGGGCGAGGTGCCGCCCGGGCTTGTCGCTACTAACGCAAATGCCGGGCCGATCTACGGAATTCACGCGACGCGGGCGCGCACAACGGTGGCCTCGGTGCGGTGACGTGGAACCAGGTCGCCAGAGCCGTTGCCGTATCGTCCGGAGGGAAAACAGGTTAACTCCGCGAAAACACCCCCCCCTCAGGCGGCGACTTGGCGGCAGCAGACTGCGTCCGAACGTCCGCTCACACTCCGACAAACGAACCGGCAATGCCGAACACCGTGCCAGTTCCAGCAAATACCACGGTGTTCCGGCAAATAACACGGACCAAACCGTCTTATTTCACGGGTCAGTTAGCTTCGAAGAGTGGGCCCGACAAGGCGAAGCGGCCAGACGAGAGGCGGCAACGGGACACGGCACCTTGACGTCGCACCCCGTTCGCCCAGCACCTCTGGGCTCTGCGGAGCCGTCGGAGTCGAACGTCGCCAAGTTGCGGGTCGTTGCCCGACCTCGTCGCGATCGTTACGCCTCTTCGGCCGGGATCTCCCAACCCTTGCGATAGGTTTCCTTGATGAGGGCGTCGGCCTCGGGCAGGCCGCGGGCCCGCATGGCGGCGGCCTCCCAGTGCACCTTCTTGCGCAAGCGCAGCGACAGCACGCCGAGCAGCACGAGTTCGGTCAGGCGGGCGCCGTACTCGAAATTCGAGCTGGCCGGCGGGCCGCCCTTGCAGGCATCGAGCCAGTCGCGGTGATGCCCCTTGGAACGGGGGATCTTCTCGGCGGGCTTGACGTACTCGGCGGTCCGTTCGTAGGGCAGCAGGCGGGGGGCGCCGCCCGCTCCGTCGCAGAGCATGCGGCCCTTGTCGCCCACGAACAGCACGCCTCGGCCGGGAAGCGAGCTGCCTTCGGGAATCTCGTCGGGACAGGGCGGCTTCAGCCCGCCGTCGTACCAGGTCACGCGCACGTCAGGGCGATCGCCCCTAGGGCCGAACTCGTAATAGCACATCTCGCCGTGGGGAGCGATCTGGGCGTCGGTGTATCCGGCCGGCAGCGATTCGACCGACCGGGGCGCGTCGAGGTCGAGGGCCCAGCAGGCCGCGTCGAGATCGTGGCACCCGAAATCGCCCAAGCCCCCCGAGCCGAAGGCCCAGAAATCGCGCCAGCGCACCGGCGTGTAGTCCGGGTGATAGGGATGGGGCTCGCGCGGGCCCAGCCAGAGATCCCAGTTCACGCCGGCGGGCACGGGCGGGGCGTCGGTCGGCAGACCGGTCAGGTGCTTGTTCCAGCGGCTGGCGCCCACCCAGGCGTGGACCTCGCGGACGGTCCCGATCGCGCCGTCCCAGATCCACTCGCACGTCTGGCGGATGCCCAGGTTCGAATGGCCGTTGTTGCCCAACTGGGTGGCCGCGCCGGTCTTCTTGGCGACGCGGGCGATCTGGCGGGCTTCCCACACGTTGTGCGCGAGCGGCTTCTCGCAGTAGACGTGCTTGCCCGCTCGCATCGACAGGATCGAAACGTAGGCGTGCAGATGGTCGGGCGTGGCGCACAGGACCGCGTCGACCGCCTTGTGCTTGTCGAGCATCGCGCGGAAGTCTTCGTAGGCGGCACAGCGGAAGTTGGGCGTGCGCTCGGCGTAGTGTTTTTCGATCTCGTTGCGCACCGGCTCGCGCCCAGCCATCCCCCGGTAGTAGAACTCGCTCATGTCTTCTTCCGCGATGGGATCGGCCACGGCGATCACTTGGGCGTCGGCCTCGCGAAACAAGTTGCGGACGTTCGTGCGGCCTTGTCCGCCGGCGCCGACCAGCGCGACGTTCACCTTCTCGCTGGGCGGCACGTGTTGCGGCCCGCCGAGCACGTGGCGCGGCACGAGCGTCGCGACGGCGGCGGCCGAAGCGGCCGAGGCCAGAAATGTCCTTCGATCGGATGGCATGGCGAGCTTCCTCATTTCGATGTCATGGGGTCATTCTTGTCGTAAAATCGTTTCGAGCTTCTTCTGGGCCGCCAGCGCCTGCTCGACCAGCGACCGGCTGTTCGATTTTCGGGCCGCCGCGACCGCGACGGCGGCCAGCCGGTCGGCCTCGTTCGTCCGGCGGGCTTCGAGGGCCTCGGTGAGGATCGACAGCGCCTGCTGGGTCACGGCCCGGTATCCGGAGAGCCCTCGCGCCTTCTGGGCGGTCTGTTCGAGCACGGTCGCCTTCATCGCGATCGCGTCGACGTCGTGAAACGCGGCGAGCCGATCGACCGCCTCGCAGGCCAGCGCCGCATCGCCCGCCTCCACGGCCAGGTCCCTGGCCTCGCGGAGCATCGCGAACCGCAGGTTGAAGTCGTCGGCGACCGCGTCGCCGTTCTCGATGAGGCGCTTGGCCAGGCCGGCGCGTGTCTCGGGCGTCGTCGCGTCGTCGAGGGCGGCTCCCAAGCGCTCGCGCACCGTTTGCTCGGCCGCCTCGAGGTCTTTCGGATCGGCGGGGACGGCCCATCTCGCCATTGCGCTCGATGAGGCCGGCTTGCCCCACAGGTCGAGTTCGGGCATCAGGTCGGCCAGATCGACTCCAGCCGCCGACGCCTCGTGCCAGAGCCCTTGCGCCCGGGCCCGATCGCCCTCCGGATCGACCAGCAAGTATGCGCCCTTGAGGGCCTTCGTGGCCGGATCGTCGGCCAGGCGCGACTCCGCCAATGCCCACACCAGCTTGGGCGGCAGTCGGTCGAGCGAATAGCTCCTGGTTTGGCCGGCGGCCTTGAGCGTCAATTGCCCGGAACGGTTCTCGACGACGATGACGTACGTGTCGCCGACCGGCACCTCTTCCAGGGCCCTCAGTGCGCCCGCCACCCGGTGAACGGCCTTCCAGAACTCGTCCAGATAGCCCGCCAGCTCCGTCAGGCGGGCGACCTCGGCCGTCTGCGCCGCGGTGACGGCGCCGGCGCCCGCCACGCCAAGATGCCGCCGGGCGCCCTCCACGTCGTGTGCGGACATGGCGCGCCTGGCGTCGGCCACGGCCCGGTCGAAGGCCGTGATCTGCGCGGCGCCGGATCGGTCGTCCGGCGCCGGGGCGCCGTCGCGCGCGGGCGCCATTGCCGGAAGCGTGGGCCACGGCGAGTCGTTTCGCGGTCGTGGCGCCACCGACGGCCGCGGATGGCGGTCTCGCGTGGCCGAATCCTTGGTCCCACGGCCGGCGATCGGCGCCGAAACCGCGGTCTCCCCGTCGGACGGGGCATGGGCGATCGCCAGCGCGGCGTCCGGCTCGGGCGGCTCCGAGCCCGGACCGGCACGTTCGGCCTGCCGGCAGAGAACCGTCCAGAGCGTACTACCCAACGCGAACACGACGACCAAGAGAACGGGGATCAGAAATCGACTTGGCTTCGGTCGCGGTGCAACGCGTCGGCAACGCCTAAGGGCAACCCCGGCCAACGGGGCCGAGGCGGGTTCGGTCGGTTCGGCCCGCAAATCGGCGTCGTAGGCCGATCGGGCCTCGGGGTCGAGCAGGCACTGTTTTGCCTCGCACACGGCGTCGAGCAGACGCTGCCAATGACCCACGTGACGGCCGGGGCGGATCCGGCGGATCCGCGCGCAAAGCCCATCGGCCGCCTGAGCGATCGCGCTCTGGTCGCCTTCGTCCGGCGGAATGCCCAGCAGTTCGTAGTGGTTGCCCGGAGGCCGGCCGGGGGGAAAACCGAGCCACTCGGTGTACGGATCGAACCCGTCGTGCATCGAGCCGTTTCTCATCACCCTCTTCTCTCACCCGCACGCGAATCCGCGACGCTTCGTCGCCCGCCAGTTGCCTCACCTTACCGCATGGTCCGCGCCGCGGGCAAGGCGCACCACCGTTACGGGGGAGGCCCGACGCTCTCGGCGTCGACAACGGCCCGGTTTTCCTTGTCGGGCTCCGCATCCTGCCATCGCGGCCAAGACGCCCTCGCGCGGCTGCGACCCTCGCGGGAACCCCGATCGTCGGCGCGCCGAACGTCGCTTTGGATGCACTCGGCGCCCCGCGAGGGACGAGAACAACGACAGGCAATTCGGCTCGCGAGGTTCATTCCGCGGGCCTTGCCCCTTCGGCTACAATGGGTCTCGGCGGGCCGGCGAGTCGCGGTGGCCCGCGCAACTCGATGGAACGTGTCGCGAAGGAGCAATTCGCGGTTGTACGACGCCCGATTCTCCTTTGCCGAAGACTTTTTCTGCCCCCTGACGGAGACGTCCCGATGTCGGACCGCCTTCCCATGACCCGAACGGGCTACGACAAGCTCAAGGCCGAGCTGGCCCACCTCGAAGAGGTCGAGATGCCCATTATTCTCGAGCGGATCGGTAAGGCCCGCGCCGAGGGCGATCTCAGCGAGAATGCCGAATTCGACGGGGCGATCGAAAGCCAGGGGATGCTCCAGCGCAAGATCAACGAGGTCCGTGCCAAGCTATCGCGCGCGGTGATCGTCGATCCCGACAAGGCATGCACCGGAGAAGTCGGCTTCGGCATGACCGTCGTGGTCAGGGACCTCGATCTCGACGACGAGGAAGAGTTTACCCTGGTCGGGGCGGGCGAGGAAGACTACGCGGCCGGCAAGATCCTGGTCACCAGTCCCCTGGCCCGGGGGCTCGTGGGCAAGAAAGTGGGCGACCGCGTCGCTATCGAAGTCCCGGCCGGCACCACCCGGTTCGAGATCCTCGAAATCCGCCCGGCCGATGCGTAGCGCCGGACGGGCCCACGCGTCAACCGCGACCGTCGCTCTGCCACGAGTTCGACGGGCTGTCGGGCAATCCGGCCAGCCGGCGGGCGGTCGCGGTATTCGTCCTCGGCATCGAGATCACAGGGGCGTCGGCCTCGACCGCAGGGTACTGGTATTCTTCCTCCTCCCAAGCCTGCCAGCGGCGAAAATGCTGGTACATCCACGCCGACCCGGCCCAGGTAATCGCCATCAGAACCCACAGCAAACCCGCGCTGGGCTCGGGAACCCGCCGAATTTGCTCCCGCCCCGTGCACAGCACGTCCAGCACGGAAGACGGAGGCATCGCGCCCCATCGATCGGCAGCCGCCGCCCGAGAACCCTTCACGTCGTCAGGTTGCGAGGCACATGGCCCGCTCGGAACGACCGCCGCGGGCACGATCTGCCAGGGCCGTTTCGACGCGAGGCCATCCCACGGATCGGCCGCCCCGCCTCGCGAATCCGCCTGTGCCGGCACGTGAACCCATGCCAAGCCGAAACCCTCCGCTCCCACCACGACCACCGGGACCGGAAGCAACCCCGACTCGTCGAGTTGCCAGACCCCGGTCTCCCACATCCTGTCGCAAATCATCCCCCACAGAAGAAGGGTATCGTCGATCGAAAAACTCGGGTCCGAGACGGTCCAGCACTCGGCCTGCCAGCTTTCACGACTCAGTTGCAGCAGAGGGACCGCCTCGACGGCACTTGGCCCCAAAAGAAGGGCATGTACCAAGATGGCGGCAACCGTGACAAGCCTCTTCATCAGAACCCCCAAGCCAAGACAACCGTGCGAGTATCGCCCTCTACTAGTAATCCGCCGGAGAGGGTGCGATCCTGACAAGCCTAGGGAAAAAGTTGTCCAAAAACTCGGCAAATCGGACGCCGACGACGAGCGGATGGGAGAAACGCGCAAAACAGCAAAGCCAAAATAGTTCATTCGGGGTATTATTGCACCGTCGATCATGGTGGGGTAGTGTGCGGTTCGCCGACCGACATCTAAACTGCACGGCGCGGCAAACTGCAAGCCCGACACGACCCACAAGGAACCGACCCATGGCCTATGCCGGAGTGATCGACGACGTGCGCCGGGCCGTCGCGCTGGAGAAGCCCGAGCGAATGCCCGTCTTCGCCTGCAGCGAGGAGTTCGACGTCAAGTGGTACGGCAAGTACACCTATGAAGAGGTGTGCCGCGACGGCGACAAGATCGCCGAGGTGTGGATCGCCGCCATCGAGGAATTCGACTACGACTGGGCCTGGCTCCAGGTCGACGACTGCTTCGAGTTCGAGCCCCTCGGGGTCGGCACGCACGGCGAAGGCAACATCCTCCGGGCGACGCGCGACTACCTGCCCGCCACGCGGGAGACCCTGCGCAGCCTCACGATCCCCGATCCCAAGGCCGACGGGCGCATGCCCGAAAAGCTCAAGGCGATCCGCCTCGTGCGCGAGCGGTTCGGCGACACGGTGCTGGTCGAGGGCTCTTGCGCGGGCCCGTACAGTTCGGTCGGCCTGCTATTCGGCCTGCAGGAGACGATGATGCTCACGGCGGCCGATGCCGAGTTGCTCTTCGAGGCGTGCGACTTCTTTGTCGAGCTGCAGTCGCGGTACATCGAGGCCCAGATCGAGGCCGGGGCCCACGCCATCTGGCTTGGCGACTGCAACGCGTTCTCGGGTTTTCTGTCGGTCGACCAGTACCGCAAGTTCGCCTTCCCCTCGTGCAAGAAGCTCGTCGCCAAGGCCCAAGAGATGGGCGCGCTGGTGCATCTGATGAACAGCGAGATCCGCACCGATTATCTCCTGGCCGAGAGCGACCTGGGGGTCGATATCGTGAACTGCGGGCCCGGGGCCGATCTGGCGGCCGTGCGCAAGGCATTCACGGGCAAGACCTGCTTCAGCGGCAACCTCGACCCGATCGAGGTGCTCATGCGCGCGACGCCCGAGCAGGTGGCCGCCGAAGCCGAGCGTCTAGTGCGCATCGGCAACTCGGCCGGTGGATATCTCTTCTGCACCGGCGAGATGAACCCTCGTGACGTGCCCGAACAGAACATGCGCGCGATGATCGAAGCGGTCCGTCGCGTCGGCGCGTAGCGAGCGACGGCAGAATGCGTCAACGCGCACAGGCCGGCCGGTCGGACGAGCCGAAGACCACGGACCGCCAAGCGGCGAAGAACTCCCAGCTTCTTGTTTCCCCCATTAACGAGGGGGTTGGCAGCGCGGGGTGAACTGCTCGACGGCGATTTCGGCTCGATTTGCGCCGCGAAAACGGCCGAAATCTATAAGGCTTGCCAACTTGCCTCCGAATCACGGTCCAGGGAGGGACGAACTCGGTGGGGAACAACCGTCTCCGATTTCTCTATCTCTCACATCTCTCCAAACCATCAAGCGACCGCCTCGTTTACCGAACCATCCGTCAGCGACGAATTCGGACGATCGTCGAGTTGGGCATCGGCCTTTGCTGCCGGGCGCGCAGGATGATCGAAGTGGCGGCCATGTCCGGCTCGGCCGACCGGGTCGCGTACGTCGGGGTCGACCCGTTCGAGGCGCGGAGTTTGACGGACGGCCCCGGGTTGCCCCTCCGAATGGCCCATCGCCTTCTGGCGAACACGGGGGCTCGCATCCGGCTGGTGCCGGGCGATGCGTTCACGGCCTTGGCCCGGGCGGCCAACGACCTGCGCGGCATCGACCTGATCGTGGTGTCGGCTTGCCAGGACGCCGATTCGCTGGCCCGTGCCTGGTACTACCTGCCGCGGATGCTCCACGAGGGTTCGCTCGTGCTGGCCGAGGAGAACCTTCCCTCGGGGGGCACGCGATTTCGACAAGTGTCTGTCGTGGAGATCGCTGGTCTGGCCGCCGACGCCGCGCCGCGCCGAGCGGCCTGAGGCCCGGGCGCTGTCGAAACCGGGAGTCCGGTCGCATGGGTTTGGCTCCGCGTATATGATGACCGTAGTGCGTCATTTCGCAGACCCCGGCAATCGGACCCCATGGACGACCCTACCTCCCGCTACGACGACGCCTCGGCGGCCCCCACGCTCGACGTCGCCCGCCCCGCGTCGACTCCTCCGTCGGCGTCGGCGGTCGTTGATCGCTTGCCCCGGGTCGCCCTGGTCGAGGGGACGACCCCGGCGCTGACCGGCGAGACCCAGGCCCTGTTGCGGTTCCGCCTGCGCATGGCGGCGATCGTGCTGTTCTTGGGGTTCGCGGCCTTCCTGGTGCGGCATTTCTTCGCGGCCGATTTCTCGCAGCCTTTTTCGTTCTTCTTTTTCGGTTTCCACGCGGCGGTGACGGTCGTGCTCGGGGCCCTGGGGTTTCTGATGTGCCACCGCTGCGCCGTGCCGTTGTTCTGGCTGCGGATGACCGAGTTGGCCATCTTCGGCCTGCCCATGGTCACGTTCCTCATGCTTCAGCATCACCTGGCCATGCGGTGCTGCGACGACGGATACTTCGAGTTCCCCGGCGGGGTGTGGCTGGTGTTGATCTACACCTATGCCCTGTTCGTGCCCAACGCGCCGTGGCGCGCGGCGGCGGTGATCTCGGTTATGGCGGCCTCGCCGGTCGCCCTGTTGTTCTGGATGGTCTGGCGCGACCCGGTGCTCGCCCGGTTCGTCGACGCCGACGATCTCATGACGATCCCGCTGATGTTCGCGGTGGCGGCGACGGGGAGCATTTTCGGAGCGATCACGATCGGATCGCTGCGGCGCGAGGCGTTCGTCGCCCGGCAACTCGGCCAGTACCGGCTCAAGGAGCGAATCGGGGCGGGCGGCATGGGCGAGGTCTACCTGGCCGAGCACCAGTTGCTCAAGCGGCCCTGCGTCATCAAGCTGATCCTACCCGAGCGGGCCGGCGACGACCGTGTGCTGGCCCGATTCCAGCGCGAGGTGCGGGCGACGGCCAGGCTGACCCACTGGAACAGCGTCGAGATCTTCGATTACGGGCGGACCGACGAGGGGATCTTCTACTACGTGATGGAATACCTTCCCGGCATGAGCCTCAACGAGTTGGTCAACCGCTACGGGCCGGTGCCGCCGGGCCGGGCGATTTACCTGCTCACCCAGGTCTGCGACGCCCTGGCCGAGGCCCACGGCATGGGGTTGATTCATCGCGACGTCAAGCCGGGCAACATCTTCGTGGCCCGCCGAGGTGGGATCGACGACGTGGCCAAGCTGCTCGATTTCGGTCTGGTCAAGCCGACGGTCGACGAGGGCCAGCCGATGGACATCACCCGGGAGGGCGTGATCACGGGCACGCCGCTTTACATGTCGCCCGAGCAGGCCACGGGCGATTCGGAGCCCGACGCCCGAAGCGACGTGTACTCGTTGGGGGCGGTGGGTTACTTCTTGGTGACGGGTCGTCCGCCCTTCGACGACGACCGGCCCATCAAGCTGATGATCGCACACGCCCGGGAGCCGGTTACGCCGCCCTCGAAGCATTGCCGCGACCTGCCCGCCGATTTGGAGGAGGTCATTCTGCGGTGCCTGGCCAAAGACCCGGCCGACCGGTTCCAGAGTGCCTCGGCCTTGCGTCAAGCGCTGCTCGCCTGCGACGCGGCCGCCGAGTGGTCGCGCGATCACGCGGCCGCCTGGTGGCGGCAGCGCGACCGAGGCCGGGTGGCGAGCCGGCTCGAGGCGGTGTCGCTGGGCGAGCGAGCCGGGTGAGGGCGTCGCGGAGCAACCCGAACCGGGCGGCGCGCGAACCCGTCGCGACGCCGACCCCTCGATTCGGTTGGTGATCGCGCGCCCGCCGGCTGGTATAATGCCGCGTTTCCGTCATTTCCGAGAGTCGAACATGAGCGAATCGAAACCGACCCGAACGCTGTTGGAGAAGATCTGGGACGACCATGTCGTCCATGCCGAGGACGGCAAGCAGACGATCCTCTATATTGACCTGCAACTGGTCCACGAGGTGACCAGCCCCCAGGCGTTCGAGGGGCTGCGCCTGGCGGGCCGCCGGGTTCGCCGGCCCGAGCGCACGGTGGCCACGGTCGACCACAACGTGCCGACGACCGACCGCTCGCTGCCGATCGTCGACCCGATCTCGAAGCAGCAGATCGACACGCTCCGCGAGAACTGCCGGCAGTTCGGCATCCGCCTGTACGATCTGGACGACGAGCGGCAGGGCGTCGTCCACGTGATCGGGCCCGAGTTGGGGCTGACGCAACCGGGCATGACGATCGTCTGCGGCGACAGCCACACGGCCACCCACGGGGCGTTCGGGGCCCTGGCCTTCGGTATCGGCACCAGCGAGGTCGAGCACGTGCTGGCCACCCAGACGCTGCTCCAGTACAAGCCCAAGACCATGGAGATTCGGGTGAACGGCCGCCTCGACTTCGGCGTCACGGCCAAGGATATGATCCTCTACCTGATCGGCCGCCTTACCACCCAGGGCGGCACCGGCTACTGCCTCGAGTACACCGGCGAGGCCGTCCGGGCTCTCACCATGGAGGAGCGGATGACCGTCTGCAACATGTCGATCGAGGCGGGGGCCCGGGCGGGGTTGATCGCGCCCGACGAAACCACGTTCGAGTATCTCCGAGGGCGCCCCTTCGCCCCGGACGACTTCGACGCCGCCGTGGCCCGGTGGAAGACCCTGCCCAGCGACGAGGGCGCCCGCTACGACGACCGCAGGGTGTTCGAGGCGGCCGACGTCCAGCCCCAGGTCACCTGGGGCACCAACCCCGGCCAGGTGACCGACGTGGGCGGCCGGGTGCCCGACCCCAGCCAGTTCGCCGACGACGTCGACCGCAGCGCGGCCGCCAAGGCGCTGGCCTACATGGGCATCGAACCGGGCGCGCCCATCGTCGACTTGCACGTCGACCGGGTGTTCATCGGCTCGTGTACGAACGGGCGGATCGAAGACCTTCGGGCGGCGGCGGCCGTGGTGCGCGGCCATCGCGTGGCCTCGGGCGTCGATGCGATGGTCGTGCCCGGCAGCGGCCAGGTCAAGCGCCAGGCCGAGGCCGAGGGGCTCGACCAGGTCTTCATCGCCGCCGGGCTCGAATGGCGCGAGCCCGGTTGCAGCATGTGCCTGGCCATGAACCCCGACAAGCTCGAGCCGGGCCAGCGATGCGCGGCCACGAGCAATCGCAACTTCGAGGGGCGCCAGGGTCGGGGCGGGCGCACTCACCTGGTTTCGCCCGCCATGGCCGCCGCCGCCGCCGTGACCGGGCATTTCGTCGACGTCCGCCAGTGGGAGTACAAGTAGCATGCGCGCCTTCACCCGACACACCGGACTGGTCGCCCTGATGGACCGGTCGAACGTCGATACCGACCAGATCATCCCCAAGCAGTTCCTCAAGCGGATCGAGCGGACCGGCTTCGGCCGCTTCCTCTTCTTCGACTGGCGCTTTCGAGAAGACGGTTCCGACAACCCCGACTTCGAGCTGAACCGGCCCGAGTACCGCGGGGCCAGCATCCTCGTCGCTCGGCGCAACTTTGGCTGCGGCTCCAGCCGCGAGCATGCCCCCTGGGCTCTCGACGACTACGGCTTTCGCGTGCTCATCGCGCCCAGCTTCGCCGACATCTTCTTCAACAACTGCTTCAAGAACGGCCTGCTGCCCATCCGGCTCGACGAGGCCGCGGTCGACGATCTCTTCCGCCGGGCTCGGGCCCGGCCGGGCTACCGGCTCACCGTCGATCTGCACGAGCAGACGATCGCCGACGCCGAGGGCCTCTCGCTCCGATTCGAGGTCGACGCATTCCGGCGCGACTGCTTGCTGGCCGGCCTCGACGACATTGCGCTGACCCTTGCCCAGGAAGACAAGATCGCCGCGTACGAGGCCGCCCACGGCACTGCGGAAGCGTGAGATCGGTGCGATCGAAGCCGGATCGGGTCGATCCCCTCATCGTTGGCGCTGCCCCGGCGCGTTGCGCCTTTCGGCCGAGGGGTCGGAGGTGATCGCCAGCACTTCGCGCAGGTGCGGTGCGACCCGGTCGGGATGGTTCTGGCAAACCCACAGGCCCAGGTGCTCGAATCCACCCGTTTCCTGGGTGTAGGGCAGGAAGTCGCAGTAGAGGCCGGCTCCCGGCCCGTTCGAGACGGTGACGTTGTAGGCGGTCGTTCTTCCGATGGCCGGCATGACCGCCATGATGGCTCCCGTGACCTCGCCCCAGGCCTGGGCGAGTGCCGCCAACTCTTCCTCGGAGCACTCGCACAGGTGGCGCTTGCGGTGGTCCTTGACGACCAGCAGCATGTGGTAGGGCCGCCGCATGAAGTAGGGCACCATGAGCACGGCGGGGCCGTAGTCCTTGACCGTCAGCTCCGCGGGGTTTTCGCGGAGCATATAGGCGGCGAAGGTCTCGCCGTGCTGGCGCTCGAAACGCTCGTTGCACTCGAAGTGGCGCGGCTTGAGATTGCCGTAAACGATTTGTTGGTGGCCGTGCGCGAGCGACCCGCCAACGAGCCGGCCGTAATTCTTGATGATGAGCAAGTACCCGTGCGTTGCCCGGCCGTCGGAGGTGGCGCCGGAAACCGGGTAGCCGGCCGAGTCGTCCAGAAGCAGCTTTTTCTCGAGGGCCGCCAGCCGCTTGAAGGCAATCGTGCGATCGGACTGCGGCATGTTGTACCAGTCGCGATCGAAGTACGACGAGGTCCACTGGAGGAAGTGCATTCCGCGCGGGCGAGCGCCGTTGTCCTCGCGCGCGGCCGGTCCGCCGTTGTCGAAGGGGTACAGGGCGGGAAAGAGGTTCTTGTTGATGAACGTGAATCCCTCGCTGAGCGGCGCCACGTCGATCACCCCGGTCGTCTCGCCGCGGCAGACGGGATCGTTCGAGCCGTCTTCCTCCGGCTCGCTCGGCGGCTCGATGTTATCGTGGGGCCGGCGGGCCCGGGCCGCGTTGAAAACGACGACCGCCCCGTCGCGCGGATCGACCCGGCAAACCCCGTCGGGCAGGAACCTGGCCAGTTGCGTCTCGCTTCGGAAGAGATCCTCGATTTGGGCGCACGAAAGGTCTTCGAGCCGCTCGGCCTGAAGAATCTCCTCGAGCGTTTCGCGACGGAGGTGGTGCCGGACCGCGGGGGCGAAGCGCGTTCGGGCGACCTCGCCGAAGTCGGCCGTCTCGAGGAACTTGCGCACCGTCCCGTCCCACGTGAAGTAGGGGATGGTAATGCGGTAGGCGGCCTCGCCTATCCGCGCCGCCAGGTCCCGGTCGTCGAGCAGCTTCTCGATGGCGCAGGCGAACCCCTGCACGTCGTCGGCCTGCACGACGATGCCTCCGCGGCCCACGCGCAAGGGAGCCCGCGCGTCGTCGCACGTCACCTCCTCGACGGAGCCGTCCAGGAGATACTCGGTGACGAACGGGATCAGGTGGCTGCCGACCACGGGCACGCCCGTCGCCGCGGCCTCTTGCACGGCCATCCCGAAACCCTCCATGACCGAGGGCGAGCAGTACACGTCGGTGATGGCGTACAGGTCGGGCAGCCACTCCCAGATGTTCCCGACGACGGCCACGTGCGAGGCGATGCCCAATTCGGCGATCAGGGCCCAAAGCTCGTGGTGCAGCTTCTCTTCGTGGGGATCGACGGAGACGACCAGAAGCGTGTCGGGGTGCTTGGCGTGCAGCCGGGCGAACGCGCGGATCAGCACGTCTTTCCGCTTGGTGGCGTCGGTGCGGCTGATCTCGGTCACGATGCGGCAGCGGCGAACCTGCTCGGCGCTCATCCCGCAGTACCCGCCCAGCAGCGAGTAGACCTTGTGCTTGCCGTCGATCTGGCGGGGATGGAACCGGCTCGGGTCGATGCAAGGGGGCAGAAACAGCGGCTGCTCGACGCCGTAGTCCTCGACCAGCGCCTGGCGGATCAGCGGCGACGTGGCCGCCACGGCGTCCAACTCGCCGATCAACTGCTTCTCGATGGCGATGCGCTCGTCGACGCGAAGATCCTTCCAGGTGTCGGGCGACATGTTGCGCTTCTTGACCGTCCCCAGCGAGTGCGGCACCCAGATGTGCTTGACCGGGTCGCGGAAGTTGCGCCGCACCAGGGCGCCGACCTTGGCGCCGTCCCAGTAGTGCGAGACGATCATGTCGACGTAGCCGCCCGCCGGGCTTTCGAGAAACTCCCACAGGAACTGCGCGAGTCGCGGCGTGTGCGCGTCCATGTCTTCCTTGCGCACGAACTCGGGCCGGTCGTCCTCGAGATAGAGGATCCGCTGCCGGGCGTCTTTGTACCGCAGGCCGAGCTGCATTTCGCCCGTGTCGGGGTGCGGGTATCCGCCGCGGTTGGCGATCGTCACCCGGAATCCCAGCGACGCGAGGGTCTCGGTGAACATGTTGACGAACATGTTCTGTCCGCCCGTGTCGGGCAGGCCCGGCGAGACCTCCCACTGGTGCACGCCGTGATTGGTGATCATGAGCACGTGCGGCGCATCGAAGCTGGTGAACGCCTGGTGCGTGCGGTCGCTGGCGAAATCGTAGGTCATGGGTTTTGCACTCCGAGAAAGCAACGGTATGGCGATGAGCAGCGGCTACCGGGCCGGCGCGGCCCCGTCGAGCACTCCGTAGTGTTCGAGCCCTTCTTCGACGCCCGCGGCGTACCTCTGCCCCGCGCGATAGACGCGGTGGGCGCCGAGACTTTGCGCGAGTTCGAGCAGTTCGGGCTGGGCGTTGGCCACGACGATCCCCTTGCCGAATTCGAGGAACATGCTGGCGTCGTTGCCCGTGTCGCCTGCCACGACGACCCGATCGGGATCGAGGCCCACGTGCTCGACCAGGAAGCGGATCGCTTTTCCCTTGCCCGAGGCGGCCGGGAGCAGATCCAGGTCGCGGCCGCTCGACCACACCACCTGATAACGGTCGGCATGGACCCGCACTCGGTCGCGAACGACTTGGGCCGCCTCGTCGGGCTTCGGGCACTCGTCGAGATAACAGCTCGTCTTCAGCTCCGTGTTGTACTGGTCGGGCTGCATGACCAGCCCGTCGATCCCCGCGAGAAACGAAAGGGCCTCGTCGCGGCGGTACTGCTCGGCGAGCCGAGCGCGCCAGGCCTCCATCGGTCTCGAACCCTTGGTGAACGGGGGAAGGTAGATCTCGGTGCCCACTTGGCAGATCACCGCGTCGGGCTCCGGCAGCCCTTCCTCGAGGATGCCGCCGATCACTTGTTCCAAACGGCGTCCGGTCGACACGATCAAGTACACGTCGCCGGCGGCGCGGCGCTGCCTGAACCGCGCGGCGAGACGATCCAACGACGTTCGGTCGCCGGTCAAGGTTCCATCGACATCCGAGGCAACTGTCCATCGCACGGCTTGATCCCTCCTGATGGGCCCAAGAAAAGAAGGTTGTCGAGGCGCGCACGGCCTACCCCCCGTGGCGGACCAGCGGGCCTGGCCGTGCTTGGCTTTCGTGAGCGTGTCCGCCAGAAGCGCCAGAGCCGACGGGCCGGCAGTTGACGATGGCGTTGCGGACCTCGCGACCGGAGCACCCGCGCGAGACGCCATGCGCCCTGAAAGAAGGGTACCCCCTCAGACGGGAGATTCAAGGAGCGCCCGCGCGTCTGTGGCCGATTTCGACGAGAGATTCTTGCCTAAACCGCTATGAAAAAACGGTTTGCGCGCTTCAAAACAATGGCAGCGCTTTCGCGACAAACGGGACGCCAAAACGGAAACTCTGGAGACGACCTCGATCGTACCCCTGCTAGGCGATTACTACACACCCCCTGTCTGTATTGCCGTCGGGCGGGTCGAACGCGGTGGTCGCCGCGCGGTCATCACTGCAATCGGTCAATTCTACGGAATCGCTAGAGTCGGCCGCGCCGGGCGCCGATGGAATAGAACACGATGTGGTGTAACCAGTGCCGACAAGACGTGCCCGGACGGGTGGGGGCGGAGGCCGGCGAGTACCTCTGTCCACGGTGTGCGACAACTCTCGCGGGGGCACGGTCGAGCCGCGCCCCCGAGGCCGGGGAGTCCACAGACCGCCAAGGCGAGTGCTCCGATTCGACTCCGGTCGAGTTCATCCCCGATCCGCTCCCCCTGTACGACGGCTGGGAACTCGAGGAAACGCTGCGGCACGTGGAACGCGTGGTCGGAATCGACGGGCGCGACCGGGCCGAGTCGCGAGGCGAGCCGGCACGGCACGACGCTTCCCATTCCGGCCCCTCCGGCTGGCACCATCCGTCGGTAGCCAAGTTCAAGGCCGCTCGCAGGCGCCGGGCCGCGGCCGGCCCGTCGTGGATCGCCGCCCTCACCTGGACCATGCTGGCCTTGGGCGTCATGGCACTCGCCTGCGGCGCCGTGCTCATGGCCACGGCGGCCGCCTCGGATCGCAACGAGCTTTGGACGATCGGGCTTCCCATCGGATTGGGCGGCCAGATCGTCCTGCTGATCGGCCTGGTGCTTCAACTCGACCGCCTCGGGCACGACAGCCGGCAGGCCGCCGAGCAACTCGAACAGGTCGACGAGCGATTGGACGATCTGAGCACCACCACGACGCTTCTGGGCACAAGCCGCACCGCCGCGTCGACCTCGTTCTACTCGCACTATGCGGGGGGCGCGAGCCCCAAGTTGCTGTTGGCCGATCTCAAGGGGCAACTCGACCTGCTGGCCGTCAAGCTCTCGCATCAGGACGAGTGAAGCCGCGTCTTCTGTCGCAAACGGGACGTAAACGGGACGGCGCCGCGCGGAATCTCGAAGGTATTGCACTCCCCACTCGGGCGGGTTCGGAGGGACGCAAGGTTTTCGTCCCCCAACACGCTCGGCCTCGACCCCGGCCCTGGGAGTCGACGACGTGCCCCGCGTCGAACCGCACCGGCGCGACACCGGGCGGTCGCGCGCGACGGGGAGGATCTCGGCTTTCGAGGCGGGAGGCCGAAATGCTTGACGACGCGCTCTTTCCGAGACGTTACAATGGAGGGTTGCGATTTCGCGGAGCCGCAACATGATTGAAACAGCCTTGGCCATCGTCGAATCCCGCTGCGACCTTTCTCTGGAGCAGATGGCCGGGACCATTGGCCAGATCATGGAGGGCCGATGCCGCGACGATCAGATCGCCCGGCTTCTGGTCGGCCTGCACGAAAAGGGCGAGACGGTCGCCGAGGTGGCCGGGGCGGCTTTGGCCATGCGGCGGCACATGGCCCCCATCCGCACGAGGCACGAAGGCGTGGTCGACGTGGTGGGGACCGGCGGCGACGGCTCCGGGACCTTCAACATCAGCACGGCCGCCGCCCTGGTGACCGCCGCGGCCGGGGTGCCGGTCGCCAAGCACGGCAACCGCCGCTTCACCAGCCGGAGCGGATCGGCCGACGTGCTGGCCGAGCTGGGCGTGAACGTCGAAGCCGAGGTGGCCCGGGTCGAAGAGTGCCTCGACGAATTGGGCATCTGCTTCTGCTTTGCCCCGCTGCTGCACAAGGCGATGAAGCACGTGGCCCCCGTGCGCAAGAGGCTCGGCACGCCGACGATCTTCAACATCCTGGGGCCGCTGGCCAATCCGGCCGGCGCGCCCTTCCAATTGCTCGGGGTGGGACGGCCCGAGTTGCGGGCGTTGTTGTCCGAAGCGCTGGTCCTGCTCGGCACCCGCCGCGTGCTGGTCGTGCACGGCTCGGACGGCCTCGACGAGGTCACCCTGTCGGGCACGACCCTGGTGACCGAGGCGGCCGGCGCGACGTTCCGGCATTTCGAGTGGACGCCCGCCGACTTCGGCCTCGAACCCAGCGCCCGCGATGCCCTGCTGGTCGACGATCCCGCCGGTAGCGCGGCCATCATCCGCGACTTGCTGGCGGGTCGGCCCGGCCCGCCTCGCGACGTCGTCGTGGCCAACGCGGCGGCCGCCTTGTGGACGGTCGGTCGGGACGACTCGCTCGCAGCCTGCGCCCGCCTCGCCGCCGACGCCATCGACAGCCGGGCCGCCGCCGATTTGTTGCGCCGGCTCGTCGAGTACACCAACCGTTAGCGCGCCCGGCCCCGGACGTTCGGCCGCCGGACCAGTCGGGTAAGTCGTCAAGCAGAATCGAGACAGCACGGGAGACTTGCGATGGGAGACTTGCGACGCCGGATTCGAGCAATGGTCGTCGTGGCATTCCTTGTGGCCGTGGCCGGCGCCTCGCCGGCACGCGCCGAACCGCTCGCCATCGGCCGGCCCGCGCCCGAGTTCTCGCTTCCGGGCACGGACGGCAAGACCTACCGCCTCGACGACTTCGCCGAGGCCGACATCCTCGTCGTCGTGTTCACGTGCAACCACTGTCCCACGGCCCAGGCCTACGAAGACCGCATCAAGCAGCTCGTGGTCGACTACCGTGACAAGGGCGTCGCCGTGGTCGCCATCTCGCCCAACGATCCCCTCGCCGTGCGCCTCGACGAGCTCGGCTACAGCGACGTGGGCGACTCGCTCGAGGACATGAAGATTCGCGCCGCCCGGGAGAAGTTTAACTTCCCCTACCTCTACGACGGCGACGATCAGAAGGTATCGCGGGCCTTCGGCTGCCTCGCCACGCCTCACGTGTTCGTCTTCGACCGGCGGCGCGCGCTGCGGTTCGCGGGCCGCATCGACGACTCGGCCAAGCCCGACCGGGTCAAATCGCACGATACCCGAAACGCCATCGAGGCCCTGCTCGCCGGCAAGCCGGTGCCCGTCGCGACGACGAAGGTCTTCGGCTGCTCGGTCAAGTGGGCCGACAAGCGCGATTCGGTCGCGACCGCCCTGCAGCGCTGGGCGAAGGAGGAGGTCACCCTCGAGCCGATCGACAAGCAAGGCGTCAGGGCCCTGATCGAAAACGACACCGAGCGCCTGCGCCTGATCAACGTCTGGGCCACCTCGTGCGGACCGTGCCTCGTCGAGCTTCCCGAGCTGGTCACGATGCACCGGATGTACCGCCGCCGCGATTTCGAGCTGGTGACGATCAGCGCCGACCCGCCCGACCGGAAAGAGCAAGCCTTGAAGGCTCTCCAACGCGAGCACGCGTCGTGCACGAATTACCTCTGGTCGTCGGGCGACGAGTACGCGCTGATCGAGGCGGTCGATCCGTCGTGGTCCGGGCCGCTTCCCTACACGCTGCTGGTCGCCCCGGGCGGAAAGGTTCTCTACCGCAAGCAAGGCGAGTTCGATCCGCTCGAGGTGCGGCAGGCGATCGTCGATCACCTGGGCCGGGTCTATCCGTAGGACAGACCTGCTACGAACCCTCAAGGGCATCATCGAGCCAAGGAAGTGCAGGATCCCTGAAATGTGCGCCTGGCCGGGGAAGAAGCGACGCGTCGCGTTCACCTTGCTGATCCTGGCGTTTGTCGCGCCGGCGATCTGGCGGTTCGAGGGGAGCGCGGCAGAGCGCCCCGAGGTCGCCGGCGCGCCGCCGGGTGCGAAACCCGACGCCCTCCAGCGGCCAAGAGAAGAGGGCGAGCCGGCCGTCGCGCTCCGCTTCGCCGGCGACGATTTCACGGCGAAACTGCCTTGGTTCTACCACGGTTTGCCCTTCGACGTCCCGCGCGACCACAACGTCTACAGCTTCGAGGCGAACGCGCTCGATTTGCCTGAGGGCAAGTACACGGTCGCGGTGGTTCCGAAACCGGGTTGCAGCCTGTCGGCCCTGAGTTTCGACGGCGAGACGTTCCAGGACGTGGCGGTGCGCGACGGTCGCGTTGAGTTGCCCGGCGTCGGCATCCGCAGCCGCATGCTGAGCTTCTACGTGAGGGCCGACAACGCCGGCGGGAAAGGGCCGCTCGCGACGGTTCTCGTCTATCCGACCGGCACGACGTTTGCCGACGCAAAGCGGTCGGCCACGCGATTCGCGCGATACCGCCGCGACGTCCGCGCCGACGACCGCGCGATCCTCCGCCGCGAGAACTGGGGCGAGTTCTATGCCGTGCTCAATCGCAAGGGGTTCGGCCGAAAGCAGCTTCGCGCGATGTTCGACCGGATCGTCGACTGGTGCAAGCGGCGGCAGGTGCTCGATCCGAGCGACCTGCACCACGGCGCAATCTACTCGGAGGAAGACAAGTATTGCTTCCGCGACGCGGCCGCGGCGGCCGTCTGTTTCACCCATGCCTGGCGCGACACGGGCGACGAGGACTACCGCCGCCGGGCCCTCTTGGCGCGGAACTACTGCTACCAGGGGCAGCACGCCGACGCGGAGAATAAGGCCCGCTATGGTGCCTTTGCCCACATGGTTCGCTCCTTCGGGGCGTACGCGTTTGCCGAAAACGCCGGGGCGCCGGGGATGCAGCGGTTGGGCGGCGAGCTGCCCATCGCGGTGGGAGTCGAAACCTGCATCATCGCGAATCTCCTGGTAAAGACCTACGAATTGGGTTTGGAGCCTTCGGACGACGATCGCAGGCGGCTGCGCATGGCGGCCGAGTGGGTCGCCGGAACCGAGATTCAGCCCGGCGTCTTCCGCCACCATGAAGGGGCTACGCACGACTGCCAGAACGCGACGGCCCTGGGCGTTCAGGCCCTGGTGCGGGCCTTCGGGGCGTTGGAAGCGCGGGGTGGAGATCCGCCCCGGGCCTGGCTCGATGCCGCCGGGCGCGGCATGCGCCACTACCTCGACGGGCAGGAAGCCATCGGCTGCTGGCCCTACCTGTTCGCCACGATCGGCCGCGGCCAGGCCTTTGCCGAAAGGAACCTGCCCGACCAGGGAATGGGCGTTTATCATTGGATGGTCGCTTGCCAGTCGCCCGCGATCGACGCCTCGGCCGGCGCCGAGCAGGCCATGAGACGGGCGGCCCGATGGTGGCTCTCGATGAGCCGCCTCGACCGGGCCGACCCCATGCCGACCATCGATCTCGACGACCGGGAGGCCCGGGGTGGCCTGCAGTTCTCCCGGTTCACGTGGTGCCGGTTTATGGCGGCGGCCTCGCTCATGCGGATCGCCGAGCACACCGGCGAACGGGAGCCCTGGCAGTCGCTCGCGCTGCGCTACATGGAGCACGTCGACACGAAGCTGCGCAACGACGCCGATCCGAACAAGGCCCCCTTCAAGCGGGCCACCGACGACGGCGTGCCCGTGCGAACGTGGGTCCAGGCCGTCGAGTGGGCCGGCGTGCTGCTCCGCGAGATCGACGAGCGGCTGGAAGAGCCCGCGCGGTAGAAACGGCGGAACCCACGACTGCGTGAAGCCCCCGATCGGCGGTGGCGATGGCGCCGTTGCGAAAACCGCCGGCGGCTGCAACGAGATCGTGGACGGTTGCGGAGGAGACCCCGAGAGAACGAAGTCGCGATGTGCGGGCAACGAGTTCCCGCATCGCGGGACCTTGCCCGTTGCATTGCCTTTTCGACGGTGCCTTGGAAGAGTTGCTTCACGAAATCGCTGAGCGTCGGTCCGTTCCGATTCGCGCCGGAGGAATTGCGAAGATGAGAGTTTCGACCCGCATTGCCGTTGCCTGTCTTCTCGCGACGTCGGTGGCCCTGCCCGCCGGCGGCGCCCATGCTTGCACGACGATCCTCGTGGGAAGGGCGGCCACCGTCGACGGATCGGTGCTCATGGCCACGTCGTGCGACGGCGGCATGATGGGACGCGTGTACGTGCTGCCCGCGGCCGAGTATCCCGAGGGCACCACCGTTGCGATGTTCTACGATTTCCCAGCGCCCTCCACCTGGCGAGAGCACTTGGATCAGGTGGAACGCGGCGACACGCCGGTCGGGCACCTTCCGATCGAACGCACCGATCGCTGCATTCTGGTTGCGGGTCACCTGGCCGACAGCATCACCGGGGGCATCAACGAACACGGCGTGAGCATGGGCATCGAGTTCATGGGAATGAAGCCCGAGCTGGCCAACTCGAAGGGCGTCGTCAGCACGTGCAGCAATCACTGGACCACGTCCTTGATCGCCAACGGGTTGATGCGGGCGACGACCGCGCGGGAAGCGATTCGCCTGATGGGCGCGATGGCCGAGGAGTTCGGGTTCACCTACTATTGGGCTCCCGACGCCGGGTGCGCGATCCCCGTTGTCGATCGCAAGGAAGCCTGGATCATGGAGATCTTCGGCCCGGGCAGGCACTGGACCCCGGGAAGCGGCAAATGCGGCGCCGTCTGGTGCGCGCAGCGCGTTCCCGATGGGGAGGCTACGTGCAACGCCAATCGCAGCCGCATCGGCGAAATCGACCTCGCCGACCCCGACGTTTTTCTCGCGTCGCCCAACGTCTACGCCCTCGCCGAGGAGTTAGGGCTGTGGAAGCCCGGCGAACCGTTCCGCTGGCACGAAGTGTACGGCGCAACCGGAGGAAGGGGAAACTCGCTGCGCGAATGGGCCGCGCTCGACGCGCTGGCTCCTTCCCTGGGGTTGCAGGCCACGGGCGATCCGCAGAAGGATCGGTATCCGTTCTCCGTGAAGCCCGACGGCCAGGTGAACGTCCGGGCCCTGACCGCGGTGATGCGGAACTGCTACGAGGGGACGCAGTTCGACGTGACCGAGCATCCGGCGTTTCATCCCGGGGGAAAGCGAAGTCCGCTGGCTCGCCCGCTGGGCTCCCGCGACCTGTTCGACCTCGTGGGCGTCGAGCCCGAGCGCTGCATCAGCACCGAGACGAGCGGTTACGTCTACGTATCGCAGATCAGGGACGGGCTGCCGGCCCCGGTTTCGGGCTGCATGTGGTTGACCCTCGGGCCCGCGGTCACCAGTTGCTTCGCGCCGCTGTACTGCGGGACGACCGAGATTGCCGCCTCCTGGAGCCGCCCTCCGGACTTCACCCGAATCGCCCGAGACCAGGTCCAGTGGAAATTCCAACTGGTCGAGGATCTGACCGGGCTCAAATACCAGGAGGCGATCGACGACGTCCGGAACGTCTTCGGCCCCGCCGAAGAGCGCTTTCTCGCGCTTCAGCCCGAGTTCGAGGAGGCGGCGGTCCGGGTGTGGAAGGAACACGGGCCGGCCCGCGCCGAGCAGTTCGTCACCGAGTACGGCAACGCTTGCTTGAAGAAGGTCGACCAGGCTTACGACGAGCTGGTCGACTACTTGATGTTCAAGTATCTCTACAGCTACGCCCGGGCCGCCCCCCCGAATCTGCCGCGGGTCGGCGCGGTTGCGATTCCGGCGCTGCCGGGCCATTAGGTCCGCACCCAGTGGATCGTCGGCAAACGGCCGGCCGGTTGCGTGTCGCGACGATCCATGCGGTCGACCGGGGCAGGGGGGCCCGCGTCGGCCTTTACCGGCCGTCTTTGCCCACACAGTACAACCGGCGCGTCGTGCGGATGTACAACTGGCCGTGAGCGGCGATGACCGAGGCGCGGACGACCTCGCCGGGGGCGGGATCGTCCATGGCGATCCCCTTGAGCAGCTCGCCCGTTTGCGCGGCGAAGATCGCCACGTCGCCGTCGAAGTTGATCAGGTAGATCTTCCCGTCGGCCGCCAGAGGCGAGGCTTCGTACTTGGGGCCCTGCGGCGTGGGAACGGACCACTTGACCTCGCCGGTGCGCGGGTCGACGCGCGCCAGCGACCTGCGCAGGTCGCTGAGCACGAAGAAGTCGCCGTCGTAGAAGGCCGGGGTGGGAACGTCGGAGGTGACCTCTCGGACGTCGCGGCTCGTCCAGGCGACCGCCGCGTCGTCGAGCGGCCCGCGCCCGCCCGCCCGAATCGCGTAGACGGGATGGCCCTTGGGAGCGCAGAGCAGCACGACGCCGCCTCCGGCGACCGGCGACGGGACCAGCCGCCAGTGGGAGATGCGAACCGGGTTCCAATCGCCCCATCGCCATAACTCGCGGCCCGTCTCGGGATCGTGGCCGGTCAGGGCATCGCCCCCGGCGACGAGCAGCTCGCGCCGCCCCCCGTGCGAAAAGGGAATCGGCGTCGTGAACGCCTCGCGCGACTCGGCAACGGCCTCGCTGGGACGGACGTGCCGCCACAGGGTCTCGCCGGTCTCGGGCTCGACGGCCAACAGGTACGACTCGTTGGGACGGTCGGCAAGCCCGCGCCCCCGCACCGGCACGTCGCGCTGAAGCACTTGCAGATACAGCTTTCCGTCGAGAAGCGTGGGGCTGGCGCTGAAGGTCCACTGGAAGGCGAACGGGCCGTAGTCGTCGTGGAGGTTGCGTGCCCAGCGGCGGTTTCCGTCGAGATCGTAAGCGACCACGTCGCCGTTGCCGTAGAAGAACACCACGATCTTGCCGTCGGTCACCGGCGAGGCCGAGGCGTAATTGCTGCGCTCGTCTTGGCGCATTCCCCGGGCCACGTCGTGTTGCCACAGCAGGCGCCCGCTGGTGCGATCGAAGCACATGGCCTGCAGCATGTCGCGCTGCGAGTCGACGCCCGACAGGAAGACCCGGTCGTCCCACACGATGGGGGTGGCCGCGGCCGCGCCGGGCAACTCGGCGTGCCAGGCGACGTTCTCGGTGCGGCTCCAATCGGAAGGCAGGTCCTTCTCGTCGGTCGACCCGTTGAAGTAAGGGCCACGCCAGTGGGGCCAGTTGCCCGCTTTCGCCGAGGTGGCGGCCACAACCAGAAGAGTGAGAAGGGCGCGATACGTCATCCAGCAGGTCTCCTCTCGAATCGGGAAGCCGGGCCACGAAGGTGCGCCGGGCGCCCGGCACACCGATACGTCAGGACGATTCTATCCGCCCGGCTCCGCCGGCTCCAGCCGCCCGCCGAGTGGTGGCGCCGGGCGCCGGCATGGTACACTGGCCGGCAGTCGTTCAAGCCGGCGCCGATCGGGCGATCATCGCAACGGCCCAGAGACAAGACGGCCCCCAGACCAGGAGAAAACCGAATGACCCACAGGCAATCGTCGTGCAATCGTCGCCGTTTCCTCGCGCTCGGGACCGCCACGCTTGCGGGCGCGGGCGCGGCCGCCGCCGCGCCCGAGAGTCCGGCCGAGACCTCGATCGTCAGGCCACCCGAGGGCAAGCGCATCCTGCTCTCGTGCAAGCTGGGGATGATCCCGAAAGAGGTGGGCGGAAAAGCGCTGTCGCTTGCCGACCGGCTCAGCCTGGCCGGTGAGGCGGGGTTCGACGGCGTCGACCTCGACCAGGCCGGCGAGTGCACGCCCGAACAGGCCCGCGACGCGGTTCGGCAGTCGGGGGTGTTCGTCCACAACGCGATCAACCACGCCCATTGGCAGCAACGTCTGACCAGCCCCAACGAGGAAGAGCGGGCCAAGGGCCGAGCCAACATCGAGCACTGCATGCGCGTGTCGCACGCGGCCGGGGGTTGCGGCGTGCTGATCGTCGTCGGGCGCGGCAGCGACGGCACCGCCGAGGAAATCGAAGAGCGATGCCGCCGGGAGATCCGCAAGCTCATCCCCCTGGCCGCCGCGCTGGGCCAGCCGATCCTGATCGAAAACGTCTGGAACCAGATGTTCTACGACCACGACGGTCCGCCCGAGCAAGGCCCCGAGGGCTTCGTCCGCTTCGTCGACAGCTTCGACAGCCCCTGGGTCGCAATGTACTACGACATCGGCAACCACTGGAAATACGGCCCGCCGGGCGACTGGATCCGCGCGTTCGGACGCCGCTGCGTCAAACTCGACGTCAAAGGCTTCAGCCGGGCGCAGGATAAGTTCACCGACATCGGCGAAGGCGACCTGCCCTGGGACCAGGTCCGCCAAGCGCTCGACGACATCGGCTTTGCCGGTTGGGCCACGGCCGAGGTGAAGGGGGGCGACCTCGAACGGCTGACCTTGATCCGCCGGCAGATGCAGAAAGCCTTCGGGCTGTAGCGCCGGCGGGCATTCGGACGCCCCATCGCACGACGACGCCGGCACAAACGTCAGCCCGGAATCCTGCTTGCCCGAATGGGCCCCTCGGGCTAGGTTGAATTCCAGGGGGCACGTTCCTGCCTTGTTCGAGGGCTTTGGCCATGAGACCTACCTTGCGCGCGTTCTTGGCATCGGTCGTTGGAATACTCGCGTTTAACCTGGCGACTCCCGCCCTGGCGGGCCAAGCCCGGCCGCTCGAGCGGCAACCGGCGCCGGCCGATGAGCCAAACCAGAGGGTGGTTGAACCCGAGTTCCCCCCGACCTACGGTGCGCTCGATGCTTCCCGCGAGGCCGAAGAACGGTTCGGCACGCAGCGCCGCGAAGCGATCGAGCGGCAGGTGGAGATGAACGAAGACATGGTCTGGTACTCGGGCGTGCCCGATTACGATCGACAACCACCCGGCCTGGGCACGATCTACGCTTACGGCGGCGCGGCGTACGTTTATCCGGGGCGCCGGGCGGTCCGCCGCCGGTTTTCGGCGACTTCGCACACCTATCGCTACTACTTCCCCTATCACGGGAGTTGGAGCATTTTCGTGCCCTGGCCCCTGGTGCCGGGCGACGTGTACGGCTATCCGTATCTCGATCGCGTCGAGCAGCCTTTGGGCCACAAGACGATCTGGACCGGCCCGAACGGTTACATCAGCCGGCCGGTCTACGAGTCGGACCTGTCCCGGCCGGGGCCCGATCGGTTCGGCTCGGACGAAACGTCGAGCCCTCGCCCGCGCGAGGCGCACCGCGCCGAGGCGATCCCCGCCCCACCGCCCGAAAGAGGGCCCCGCGAGTTCTGAGCGTTGACCCAAAGCCGCCCGCCCTTCGCGGCAGGGCAAGAGACCGGCGCACGACCCGCCCCACGCGCTTGATACGATGTGGCGCCTTGGCGCACGTTGCAACTCGGTCCGGCGTGGCGTTAAGAAGACTTGCTCGTCGACGACGCGCGTCTTCCGGACGCGGCCGTCACGCTACCGCTGGCAGCGGTAGGCGAACGCCGGGGGAAGGTTGGCCCAGGCGGTCTTGCTGATCCCCACGTGGGCAAAATGCTGGCGCAATTGGCGCCGGAACCGCTGCCCCGACGGCAAGAACGTGCCCTGCAGCAGGGCGCAGGTCACGAATTGGCCGCCCGGCTTCAACACCGCGGCCGTGGCCTCGAGAAGGGCGACCTGCTCTTTGGGAGAGAACAGAGCCCAGGGCAGGGCCGAGATGATTACGTCGACCTCGTCCAGCCCTTCCCGTCGGCAGATCTCCCGGACATTGCCGACGTCGTCGTGGACGACCTCGACCTGAGGATAGCGGCGTTTGAGTATCTCGACGAAGCGAGGGTTGATCTCGATCGCCACGAAGCGCGTCCCCGGGCGGACCGAAGTGAGGATCGCCTCGGTAAACGCGCCGGTGCCCGGCCCGTACTCGATGACCGACCGCACCCCCGACCAGTCGATTCCTTCCACCATCTTCTGAGCCAGCGCGGGCGAGCTGGGCGAGAAGGACCCGATGGCGCGGGGTTTCGAAAAGAATTGAGAAAGAAAGCTTGCACGGGCTTCGATCGCCATCTTGCGATCGTTACGATCCGCGTTGGACTTCTGCCGGTCACGACGCGAAAACACTTTCAACTGTTTCATATGGCGTAACCTCGCGCCAACGTCAATTCCCAAGACCCGTGCTCCGACCGTGGGGCACCGAAAAAGCAAACGCCATTCTAACGGGAGAGCCGTCAAGACACAATTAGCACCCCCCAAATGGCGAAAATTGCCCGATGCCAGACGCGATTCCCTCCTCAATGGCGGGTTCGGTTGCTCAACGAACGGGTAGCGCGAAGAGGGAAACGCTGCACGGTGCCACCACGAGGGTCGCTCCATCGCCCACGGCCGCCTCTTCCACCTTGACCGCGGCCGGCTTGCCCGGCTCGTTGAAGGCATTCGGGTCGGAGCCGGCGATCGCGTACACGCGCCCCGGGCCCACGCGCCTTGCGCCCTCGACGTGCAGCGGCACGTCGAGCCTTTGCCGGGTCGGGTTGACGACGGCCACGGTGAGCGTCTTGCCGTCCTCGCTCAGGGCCGCCATGGCGTCCAGCGGCGGGCTCGCCTCGGTGGCCAAGGGCAGCGAGCCGAAGTGGCGCCGGTAGAGGGCCAGGGCCAGCCCCGTCGTGGCGAAGCATGCGTCGGTCTTTGTCGTCTTGACGGCGCCGATGACGTTGACCGTCTGGGCGTAGTTCGCCATGAAGTACATGTCGGAGTGGCGAGCGAACTCGTTCAGGGCGGCGGCAACGCCCAGGGCATCTTTGAGAAAGTACCGCACGCCCAACTCGCCGAACACGTGCGGACCATACCAGTAGTTCCACTCGTCCAGCGCGATGCGGATGTCTTTCCCCCTGAGCGAATCGAAATGCCGCCGATACCCGCGGTGCGCCTCGGCGATCGCTCGCACCCGCTCGCGCGGCTGGGCCACGTGGGCGATCAGATCGGGTTGGTCGCGCACGTAGAAGTGCTCGCTGATCAGGTCCATGTGGTCGGCGGCGTGCTGCATCATGCCCTCGCTCCACTTGCCCACCGCTCCCACGGCGATCAGCTTGATCGAGGGATCGCCCGCCCGAAGGGCGTCGGCGAACTCGTTGTTCTTCTCGATGTACTGCTCGAGCGGCATGTGGCCGAGCTGCCAGCCGCCGTACATCTCGTTGCCGATGCCCCACCACACGACGCCGTAGGGCTCGGGATGACCGTTTCGGGCTCGAAGTCTTCCCAAGGGCGTGTCGGGGCCGCCGTTGGCGTACTCGACTTCCTCGACGGCCATGTCGACGCCGCCCAACCCGCTGTTGACGACCACCAAGGGCTCGGCGCCGAGCTCGCGGCAGAAGGTCATGAACTCGTCGATGCCGAAGTCGTTGTGTTCGACGCCCGTCCAGGCGGGGTTTTTGCGGGGCGGGCGGCGGTCGCGGTCGCCGATCCCGTCCCTCCAGTCGTATCCGCTGACGAAATTGCCTCCCGGCCAGCGGTAGATCGGCGCGTCGAGCTGCTTGAGCAGATCGAGCGTGTCGGCCCGCATGCCGCCGACGTTGTTCTCGGGCATCAGCGACGCGGTGCCCACGAAGCACGGCCCGCCGCGCACGCCGATCTCGAGCATCGCCCGATCGGTGTCGGCCCCGGCCGTGAAGGCGAAGGCGTGCCTCGTGTAGCGATCGCCCGCCACCGAAAACGCGGCCGAGTCGCGCGATGGGGGATCGTCGCCCCAGGCCAGCGATACGGCGACCTCGGCTCGGTCGCGCGCGGGCTTGAGCCAGACGTATCCCACGTACCGCCGGCCCCGGCGCACGCCGAGGTCGCGCTGGCGCAGGCCGCTTTCGGCTTCCACGCGCGGCGTGTGATCGCCCACGAACGACCCCTCTTCGACCATGGTCACCGAGTCGGCGGGCCCCATGATCTGCCAGGGCGAGGCGGTCACGACGGGAAGCTCTCCGCCCTTGTTCTTTTCGCCGTAGGGATCGTAGTCGGCCGTCACGGGGAAGTAGAACTTGCGGTCTTCGAGCATCTCGGCCCAGATGCCGCCGTAGATGCAGCGGCCCAAATGCTCGATGAACTGGCCGTAGATGTACTTCGAGATCGGCTCGCCCCGCACGCCCGCGTCGACGCGCACGGCCGGCGCCGGCTCGGCCGGCAACCCTTTCCCGACGAGAAAGACCAGAGCGAGAATTCCGATCGGGCAAGCGAGGGCGAGTCGGCGACGCATCGTTGAACCTCCTTTGGCCGCTCCAAGGTCAGCTACCCCTGTCGGGTGGGCTAATCGCCGCGCCGGTGCACGGGCAACTGCTTCCGCCCACCGCGCGCATCTTGTGGGGGACGTTTCCAGCGTACTTTCGCGTTGTGGCCACGTTGGAAACGTGCCCCACGTCAGGCTTCTACGATAGCCACTCGCCGGTCGCGCTGTCCAGCGCCCAGGCAGCGCGTGGCGACCTTGGAGAAATTGACACCCCTGCCCAGCTTTGGCATACTACGGCATCCTGCGAAGAAGTCGGCCGGACCGCAGCGTGCCCGTGCCGCAACCGTGCCCGACCAGGTCCATCGAGTCGAGGGGATGGCCGCGATGTCCACCGACATGGAACAACTCTACCAGCAGCGACTGAAGCGCTACACGACGGCCATGCGGAACGAGAAGCCCGACATGGTTCCCATCCGGCCGTTCGTGGCCGAATTCGTGGCCAAATACGCGGGCTATACGTGTCAGGAGGTGGCCCACGACTACGAGAAGGCCCTCGACGCCACGCGCAGGTGCGCCGCCGACTTCGATTGGGACGCCACGGTCGCCAACATGGTGTTCGTGTGGACCGGCCTGACCGAGGCGATCGGCTTGAAGTACTACGCCGTGCCGGGCATGCAGATTCCCGCCGACACGGCCTTCCAGTACATCGAACCGCCCGAAGACGACGCCCACATGCGGGAGGACGAGTACGACCCGCTCATCGACGACCCGACCGGCTACTTGTTCAACGTCTGGCTTCCGAGGGTGGCCCGAGAGGTCCGCCCGATGGGCGAGCCCACGTCGATGGGCAATAACCTGTCGTTCGTCAAAGGCGGGATGGCGATGATGCAGTACTTCGGCGCCCTGGGCAACCAGGTGGGGCGGTTGCGGAGCGAGTCGGGCACGGTCTCGGCCATCGCCGGCATTCTCAAGGGCCCCTTCGACATCATCGCCGACAAGCTGCGGGGTTATAAGGCCCTGTGCATGGACATGTTCCGCCAGCCCGACAAGGTGATCGCCGCCTGCGAGGCCCTGGCCCCGCATTTGCTCAAGGTGGCCGCCATGACCTCCGACCCCGCGAAACAGGTGCCGGTCGGGCTGTGGATGCACCGCGGCTGCGTGCCCTTCCTGTCGCCGCCGCAGTTCGAGAAGTTCTACTGGCCCACCCTGAAGTGGATCATCGAGGAACTGTGGAAGCAGGGCATCCAGACCCTGTTCTACGCCGAGGGGGAATGGAATCCCAACCTCAAGTACATCGCCGAGCTGCCCGACTTGAGCATCGTATACCACGTCGATCGGGGCGACATCTTCGAGGTCCACAAGGCGGTGGGGCACAAGTTCTGCCTCAGCGGCGGCATCCCCAACGACCTGCTGGCCTTCGGCACGCCCGACGAGGTGCGGACCTGCTGCAAGAAGGTCATCGAGGGCGTGGCCGGCGACGGGGGCTACGTCATGGACGCCAGCGCCATCATGCAGGACGACACCAAGCCCGAGAACGTCAAGGCAATGACCGAGGCGACGCGGGAGTACGGAGTCTACTAGCCCAACCACGGAGCGATCGAACCATGTCCGAACAACCCCCATCGAAGCGGCCCCCGGGCACGTGTGTCCCCTGGGACGAAAAACGCAAAGAGATTCCCGAGATCAAGGGCGACGAAGCGCTGGTCCGGCGCGTGTGGGAAGAGACGGACGCTCTGGCGTACCTCTACATCTGGCATTGCCTGCTCGCGTTCTGAAAGGAAGGGACACCGATGACGGACGAACCGACCCTGGCCCATGCCGTGGCCCACTGCCAAGAGGACGTGGTCAAGCGACTGGTCCGCGAGAAGATCGAGGCGGGCCTTCCGCCCGACGAAATCGTGGCCGAGTGCAACCAGGGCATGATCGAGCTGGGCAACCGCTTCAGCCGCGACGAGTGCTTCATCCCCGATCTGATGTTCGGCGGCATGATCATGAAAGGGGTGATGGCCGAGTTGGGCCCGATGCTCCAGGGCGGCCGGCCCACCGAGACCAAGGGCACGGCCGTCATCGGCACGGTCGAGCACGACGTGCACGACATCGGCAAAGACATCGTCGTGATGCTGCTTCGCGGGGCGGGTTTCCAGGTCGTCGATCTGGGCGTCGACGTGCCCGCCGCCCGGTTCGTCGAGGCGATCCGCGAGCACGGGCCGAGCGTGGTCGGGATGAGCCTCCTGCTGACCACTTGTTTCAAGGAGATCGCCACCACGGTCGAGGCGATCCGCGAGGCGGGGTTGCGCGACAAGGTGGCGATCATGGTCGGCGGTGCCGCCGCCAGCCAACTGCTGAGCGAAAAGGCCGGCTGCGACTACTACGGCAAGACGGCCGTCGACGGCTTGCACTACGCCCGCCGAGTCGCCGGTCTCGCGTAACCAAGGGCAAAACCGCTTCAGGAAGAAAGCGAGGGACTCATGGCGAGGACCGTCATCTTACTGGTCCTGTTGGCGGCCTCGGCTTGCCCCGCCCCGGCCCAGCAGTGGGCCCGGAAGCTGTTCGACCACACCAGCCACGATTTGGGCGTGGTCGCCAAGGGCCAGGAGGTCGAGCACCGATTCGTCCTGGAGAACATCTATCTCGAACCGATCGAGATCGAGACGGTCACCTCGAGTTGCGCCTGTTTCCTCCCCAAAATCCCCAAGGGCCGCCTCGAAACTTACGAAAAAGGCGAGATCATCGCGGTCGTCGACACGCGCAAGTTTTCCGGGCGCAAGCAGACCACCCTGCGCGTCAAGCTGGCCGCCGTCGCGCCCGACTGCCGCATGGTGGCCGAGGTCCAGTTGCACTGTTACGTCTACATCCGGAAAGACGTGGTCGTCGAGCCCGGCACCGTGTCGTTCGGATCGGTCGCCCACGGCGCCGGGGCGCCGGCCCAGCGCGTCTCGGTCAGCTACGCCGGGCGCAGCGACTGGGCGATCGTCCGCGCCGAATCCGACAACCCGAGCCTCGAATTGAAGCTCGTCGAAACCGGGCGCCAGGCGGGCCAGGTTTCGTACGACCTGTTCGTGGGCCTCAAACCCGACGCGCCACCCGGCTACATCCGCGACCACGTGCTCCTGGCGACCAACGACGAGCGCCAGGATGCGGCGCGCGTCGTGGTCAACGTCGAGGGCCAGGTCGTTCCCAACGTCTCCGTGCGGCCCTCGCCCCTGATGCTCGGGCTGCTGAAGCCGGGGCAAATCGTCGAGCGACCGCTGATCGCGAAAGGCCGCGAGCCCTTCCGGATCGTCGACGTCACCGGACCCGGCGACCCGTTCCAATTCAAGTGGAGCGACGAGGCCAAGGACCTGCATATGATCGGCGTGACCTACACTGCGGGCGACGCGCCCGGGCGAATCACCGGCACCATCCGCATCGTGACCGACGTGCCCGGCAGCGAACAGCTCGAAGTCAACTGCGAAGGCCGGGTGCTCGCCCCCGAGACCCCGCCGGGCCCGTAGATCGGCGAGTCCCGCCGCCGAGCGGCAAATACCTCCGGGGCCGCATCACCGGCTGGAACGGCGTCGAGTTCGGCATCGAGTCGTACTTCGTCGAGGAAGGGACGGGGCACCGGTACGAACGGGCCATCCGCAACCGGCAGCTTTCCGCCGAAGTAGCCGTCCCCTCCGACGGGCGAGCGACTCGCCGTGCCTTGCGGATCAAGTAGCGTCGGGGAAGGAACGACCGTGGCTTCTTCGCCGCCAATTACCAAGGCTCGCGCCGCCGGGGCAGCGGCTGGGGATCGCCGCGACGGGTGAGCCCCACGTCGAGGTTCAACAGCCGGCGGTCTCGACGATTCTGCACCAGCAGGGTGACGCGGCCGTTGCGGTCGGCCCGACGCTGAAGCTCCTCGCCGAGGGGGTACAGGTACCTGCCCACGTATCCCACCTGGTAGCCGTCGACCGCGACAATCACGTCGCGCGGCTCCAGTCCCTCGCGCCATGCGGGCGTGCCGGGGAGCACCCGGGTAATCACAACGCCCGTGTCGGTGTCGTAGGTGTACACTCCCAGACGCCACCGCCCGGCCCAGAACCGCTCGCGCCGATCGCCGTCGGGCGGCACGAGCAGAGCCTTGGGCATGCCCTCCTCGGTCGCCTCCCCTTCGCCGCGGTCGCGGTCGCTGCGGAGGGTCCGCTTGCGATCCTCCTCGCGCGTGCGCCCTCCCTCGCGATCGCGGCTTTCGCCGACGGCGGGCTCCTCAGACCGGCTCTTCTGGCGCGGCCCCTGGGCCAAAGCCGCTTCGAGCATCCACGCCGCCGCGAGCACCGCCAACCATCCCCGATTCCAACGCCATTGCATGAGTATGTCCTCCTTGCCTGAAAGCCAGACGAACGCTCGGGCAATTCTATACGCGGCACCGCCGCGCGACTTCCTCCGGCGCGAGCATGTCGGGCAGAATACCGCGCCGGCCCACCGTGGAAACGGAGCCCATGCGATCGTTTGGGTGGCACAAACCCCGTCTCTCGTGCCGCATGAAAGGGAAGTGCGGGGGGGCTTGTAAGAGGTCTGCCGCCGGCGGTGAAACCGGTTTAATCGCCAAAATCGCTCCAAACGATTCAATCCGCGCTATCGACACGGCCGAAACAGAGGAGTATGACGAACTCGGGTTGGCCGGTGGTCTCTCAGTCTGGTCTCAGGTAGGAGAAGCGTTCCATGAAATGTGCTGGCAACCGTCGACGGATCGTCGCGGGCACGTTGACTCTCGCGCTGGCGTGGGTCGCCTCGACCGAGGGGGCGGCGCCCAAGGCCGAGCAGGCGCTGCAACTGGCACCCATCCAGAAAGGCGTCGAGTACGACACCCCCACGGGCGCGGAGGTCGCGCAGTGCACGGTCACCGCCAAGCGGATCGGCGGGAACGTCGGCTGGGTCGTCGCCGACGCAAACGGCGTCATCCTGCGACAGTTCCTCGACACGAACGGCGACAACGTCGTCGACCAGTGGCGATACTACCAGAACGGCCTCGAAGTGTATCGCGACATCGATTCCGACTTCAACGGCAAAGCCGATCAGTACCGCTGGTTCCACACCGCCGGGAGCCGCTGGGGCATCGACAAGAACGAAGACTCGAAGATCGACGCCTGGAAGGTGATCTCCGCCGAGGAGGTGACGGCCGAAATCGTGGCCGCCCTGGCCGAGCGCGACGTCAGCCGTTTCGAGCGGGTGGCCCTGTCGCCCGACGAATTGAAGACGCTCGGTCTGGGGGCCGAGCGGCTCAAGCAACTCGTTGCGACGGTCGAAGGCCGGCGAGCCAAGTTTCGAGAACTGGCCGAGAGCCAGAAGACCATTACCGGCGGCACGAAGTGGCTCCAGTTCAGCGGCAGCCGCCCGGGCACCGTCCCCGCCGGCACCGAGGACTCGACCAAGGACCTGCGGGTGTATGAAAACGTCATCGCCGTGGTCCAGACGGGCGACGCCCACGGGCAGATCCACATCGGCACGCTCGTCGAGGTCGCCGACGGATGGCGCGTCGTCGACGTGCCCCAATTGGGCGACGACTCGGCCCACGTGGCGTCGGGGTTCTTCTTCCGCTCGCCCCTGGAGAACCCGACCCTCGCCTCGTCGCTCGGGCCGAGCGAAGAGACGCAGCAGTTGCTGACCAAGCTCGAACAGATCGACGCGGCCGCCAATCGCGCGACCTCGCCCGAGGCCCTGGCCAAGTACAACGCCGAGCGGGCCGACTTGCTCGAGAAGATGGCCGCGGCCAGCGGGCCCGCCGACCGGGCCATGTGGCTCCGCCAACTGGCCGACACGGTCAGCGCGGCCGCGCAGTCGGGCGGCTACCCGGGAGGCGGCAAGCGGCTCGAAGCCCTCTTCGAGAAGCTCCGCAAGAACAAGGACGACGCCGACCTGGCGGCCTACGTGCGATTCCGCCAAATGCTGGCCGACTACGGCCTGGCCATCCAGAACGCCACGACGGAAAGCTTCGTCAAGATCCAGGCCGACTGGCTCAAGCAGTTGGAGCAATTCACCACCGAGTTCCCCACGAGCCCCGACGCACCGGAAGCCATGCTCCAGTTGGCCATCGGGCAGGAGTACGCGGGCGAAGACGACGAGGCCAAGAAGTGGTACGGCCGCGTCGTCGAGAAGTTCCCCGGGTCGGACCAGGCAAAGAAGGCCGCCGGCGCCCGAACCCGGCTCGACTCGGTCGGCAAGACCATCAGCCTGCGAGGACAAGACCCGAGCGGCGGACTGGTCGACCTGGCGGCCTATCGCGGCAAGGTCGTCCTGGTTCAATACTGGGCCACGTGGTGCGAGCCTTGCAAGGCCCACATGGCCTCGCTGAAGGAACTCGCCCGGAAGTACGGCTCGTCGTTCAACGTCGTGGGGGTCAACCTCGACAGCAATTCCCAGGAGATGGCCGGCTACCTGGCCGAGAACCGCCTGCCGTGGCCCCAAATCCACGAGGAGGGCGGGCTCGACAGCCGTCCGGCCAACGAGATGGGAATCCTCACCCTGCCCACGATGATCCTGATCGACCAGGACGGCAAGGTGGTCAACCGGAACATCGACGTGGCCGAACTCGATCGGGAGCTGCGACGGCTGATCCGGTAACCGGCCGGCCCGGCGAACCGCCGGCCAGGCGAATCCCGAAACCCCGCCCCGCACCGGGCGTTGAACCGGCTGCGGGGCCTTTTTGTAGATTTTTCCACGGGCTTCCATCGGAGGTGCCCGGGGCACCACAGATTGCCCAGACCGCATAACGTGTTGTTCTGCTTCCGTTTAGGAGTTGCATTCGCCATCGCGCTCGTCGGAGACGGCCCTTTGGCACGAGAATCGCTCTGCGTGCCCCGAGCCGGAAAGGACGCCGGCGGGGGCTCGCAAGAGCCGAGGGCACGTCGCCCAGGATGCGATCCTTCCCGAACGGACTCGGGGCACCACGTTCATGATCAGTTGGCAAACGCAAGGTCTCATCGTTCTCTGCGGCTTGGGCGGCATTCATGCCCTGGGTCTGGCCGCCGCGGTCATCGCCCGACTCAGCGTGGGCTCGCGGTGCCAGACGTTCAGCCAGAACCTCTTTCTGGTGTGCCTGGCAATCGTCGGGGGCGCGACGATCGTCGCCCTGGGCCTGTGGCCCCCCTGCTGGCTTGCTTCGGGGGCGACCCTGTGCGTCATGGTCTTGACGGCCACCTCCGACTTCGGCCGCTCGCATCGAGCCCCGATCGTGTAGCCCGAGACCTCGCAGTTTCCGCTTCGGGCTCGCCGCCTGGCGTGGATCGCCCGAGGCCGCCTGTCTCAGTCTTCCGGTAGAGGCTGATCTTTCGTCTCCGGCGCCCAGATCAAGGCGACCAGCCCGAGCACGAAGATCAGCGACAAGATCGTGGCGGCCTTCCGGAACGGCTCCTCGACTCCCTGGCGCACGAGCACGGCATTCAAGTACATGAGCATCGGCGGAAAACCGGCGGTCAGATACCGAACCGTGTTGTAGCAGAAGCCCACCCCGGTTCCCCGCAAGCGCGTCGGAAACAACTCGGGGAAATAGATCGAATAGCCGCCGAAAACCGACAACTGCGCGAAGCCCATCATGGGCAACATCCAGTAGGCGTCAGTGCCCGTCCGGAGGTTGTTGAAGACGTAAATCGTGACCACCAAGCAGAGGATGAACGACCCGAAGAAGGCCGGACGCCGCCCGACAAACGCCGCGACGACCGTGAAGGCCACGATCCCCATGAACGAGCCCATGTCCTGCAAGGCCGTCCCAAAGCCTCGAACCCGGTCGACCACCTCGCGCGGTTCGCCCTCGAGGGCCGTCGTGACCAGTTCGGGCGAAAAGAACCCGATGCCCCAGAGTCCGGCCATGCCGGCCAGCCCGAGACTCACGCCCACGAACAGGTTGCGCCGCCAGATGGGATGCCGGAACAGGTCGGGGATCGACCCGATGTGTTTCGACGAACCGGCCTCGCCCGCCCGGATCTTTCGCCTGATCTCGCTCCAACGTTCCGGCTCGCGCAGCACGAGCACGATGGGAACGACGAGCAACGCGGGAAAGAGCCCCACAAAAAAGATGATCCGCCAGCCGGCCAGGCCCCAGAGAAAGTCCGGCTGCCCCGGCTGGATGACCGTGCTGAGCAACGAGGCGGCGATGTTCCCTCCGGCCGAAAGGGCCTGAAGCGCCCCCAGCGCCATGGCCCGAAACCGCGCGGGCACGCTCTCGGCCACGAGGGTGGTGGCCGCCCCGAACATGCCTCCGACCCCCAGGCCGACCAGGAAGCGGTAGAAGACAAACTCGTAGGGGGTGCGTGCCGTGCCCGACAGGGCCGTGAATCCCGAATAGATCAACAGCGTGACGACCATGGTCTTCACGCGTCCCCAGCGGTCGCTCGTGATCCCGAAGATGATGCCGCCGGTGGCCCAGCCGATCATCATGATGCCGGTGGCCCAGCCGACCCAGTTCTTGATGAGGGCATCCTCCGTTGCGCCGCCCAAGACCTCGACGAGCGCGGGCTGCCGGGCCAGGGCGA
>Ga0334893_1000442_pt1 | contig 56757 bp, 59 predicted proteins | sample GraSluR3_MG_5_FD_207218 | JGI IMG/M metagenome (GOLD analysis project Ga0334893, IMG submission 207218) | Sludge microbial communities from methane-producing bioreactor in Wageningen University, Netherlands - Granular Sludge_09_05-R3 | ecosystem: Engineered > Bioreactor > Anaerobic >...
TCTAGAGTTATGTAATCTAAACCCACATCTTTCAGGAATTTCAAACGTTCCTTTATTTCTTTTAGAACTTCATGGCCAATGAATTGGTCTCTTTCTGATAACTCCAGGGATTCAAAGAATTTATAAGAGGTTTTTATGGGCATTTCCACTACTTCTGGAATGTTTTTACCAGCCACAGTCACGCTACGGCTTTCAGGTCTTAAACGGGTTCCATCACAGGCTGGACATTTCTTATCACTCATGAAATGACCCATATAGCTGCGCATATAATTGGATTTAGTCTCCATGTATATTCTTTCCATACGCCGAACAACACCCTCAAAATAACGATTTACCCGGTGTAAACGGTTTTTCCTTTGGAAAACGAATTCAATCTTATCTGCAGAACCGTATAAAATAATTTCCTGATATTCAGGGGATAGATCCTTAAAGGGAGTGTCCATACTGAAGCCGTAATGGTCAGCCACTGCTCTTAACATCTGACCATAATAGTTATCCCTGTGTTTAGATTTACTCCACGGTAATATGGCTCCTTCATTTAGGGAGAGTTCAGGGTCTGGAACTACCAGATCTGCGTCAATTTCCAGTTTACTTCCCAACCCATTACATTCAGGACAGGCTCCATGGGGATTGTTGAATGAAAACATTCTGGGACTCATTTCCTCAAAATTGATTCCACAGTCAGTACAGGCAAAGTGTTCACTGTAAATTTTCTCTTTCCCATTTTCACCGGTTCCATAAACCACTATTAAAAGGCCTTCCCCAAGTTCTAGTGCAGTTTCCACAGAATCAGCCAGCCTACTTTCAAAATCACGGTCATAACGAATTACCAGGCGATCTACCACAGCTTCTATACTGTGTTTAAAGTTCTTTTCTAATTGGAAGTCTGAGTCCAGATTATGGATTTCGCCATCAACCCTTACCCTGACAAAACCTTTGCGTCGCAGTTCCTCGAACACCTTTTTATGTTCACCTTTCCTGTCCCGGACCAGAGGTGCAAGGATTTGTATTTTGCTACCTTCCTTTTCTTGAAGTATGTTATCAACTATCTGGCTAGCAGTCTGTTGACTTATAGCCTGACCGCACTGGTGGCAGTGTGGAATACCTATACGGGCGAAAAGAAGCCTTAAATAATCATAAATCTCGGTTACGGTACCAACTGTTGAACGGGGATTCATTCTGGTTGTTTTTTGGTCGATGGATATTGCAGGGGATAGTCCTTCAATATAGTCTACTTCTGGTTTCTTCATCTGCCCTAGAAACTGTCTAGCGTATGCAGAGAGTGATTCAACGTAACGTCTCTGCCCCTCAGCATAAATGGTGTCAAAGGCCAGGGAAGACTTTCCTGATCCACTGATTCCAGTAATAACTACAAATTTGTCTCTGGGAATATCCAGGTCTATATTTTTTAAGTTGTGTTCCCTGGCACCCTTTATTAGAATATTCTCTTTCTTATTCATGAATATGAAACTCCTCTAATCTGAAACTCCTTCCAGAATTAATATCTTGTCACGAATACTGGCTGCTTCTTCAAAATCCAGTCTTGCGGCTGCTTTTTTCATTTCTTCTTTCAAATCTTTAATCAGAAGATGTAATTCATCTTTAGGCATTTTATCCACATCATCACGCAATATAACGTCTTTTTCACGGGTTTTCTCTTTTAAGGTCCGTTCAGTACTTCTTGGAATGATTCCATGGTCTTTGTTATATTGTAACTGCATTTTTCGTCTTTTATTGGTAATTTGGACTGCATTACGAACTGAATCAGTTATTTCGTCTGCATATATCATTACTTGGCCTTCAACGTTTCTTGAAGCCCGGCCAATGGTTTGGATTAATGAGGATTCCGAGCGAAGGAATCCTTCCTTATCTGCATCAAGGATACCAACCAGGCCCACTTCGGGGAGGTCTAAACCTTCCCTGAGAAGGTTAACTCCCACCAAGCAGTCAAATTCTCCTCTTCGCAGGTCATCTATTATATCAATCCGTTCTAGGGTGCTTATCTCTGAGTGTAGGTAACGAACCTTCACACCAGCACGAGCATAATAATCAGTCAGATCTTCGGCCATACGTTTGGTTAACGTGGTTACCAGCACCCTCTGATTATTTGCTACCTTTTTCCTGATCTGTTCAAGAAGATGGTCAACCTGGCCACGAACCGGGTTTAACTTCACTTCAGGGTCCACCAAACCAGTTGGTCGGATGATCTGCTCTGCTACTTGTTGGCTAAGATTCAACTCGTATTGGGCGGGGGTTGCTGAGACATAAATCACCTGATTCTGAAGACTTTCAAATTCTTCAAAATTAAGGGGTCTGTTTTCACGGGCTGATGGAAGTCTAAACCCGTAATTGACTAAAACATCCTTACGTGCTCTGTCACCAGCATACATCCCTCTAATTTGGGGTACTGTAACATGTGACTCGTCAATGATGGTCATATAATCCTCAGGGAAGTAACGCAGGAGACTGTAGGGTGTTTCTCCCCATTTACGTCCAGAAATATGCATACTGTAGTTTTCAATTCCCTGACAGTAGCCCATTTCCCTTAACATCTCCAGATCAAATCTTGTGCGTTGTTCCAGTCGCTGAGCTTCCACAAGATTGTTTTCAGCCTCCAATACCCTTAATCTATCCTCTAATTCTTCTTCAATGGCTTTTAAGGCTTTTTCCATTTTTTCGGGTGAAGTTACAAAGTGTTTTGCAGGGAATATCACTATTTTATCCAGGTCACGTGTGGCCTGACCCCTTACATGGTCTATGAATGAAAGTCGGTCCACTTCATCTCCAAAAAGCTCCACCCTGATAGGAGTTTTGCCCTGAGCAGGGAAAATCTCCACCACATCTCCACGTACCCTGAATTTTCCACGGCTAAAATCAATATCATTCCGCTCATATTGCATTTCAACCAGTTTTGAGAGTATTTCCTCCCGGTCTATATGCTGTCCCACTTCAAGTACGAGTATCAGGTTCCCATAATCCTCTGGTGCACCAATACCATAAATACAGGACACACTGGCCACCACAATCACATCTTCTCTGCTGAGAAGTGATTGAGTGGTACTGTGACGCATCATATCAATTTCTTCATTAATAGATGACTCTTTATCAATGTAAGTGTCTGTTTGGGGAACGTAAGCTTCTGGCTGGTAATAGTCGTAGTAACTGACAAAGTATTCCACAGCATTATTGGGAAAAAGCTCCCGAAACTCTTCATAGAGCTGTGCTGCTAATGTTTTATTGTGGGATATCACCAGGGTGGGTTTCTGCACTTCCTGAATCACGTTGGCCATGGTGAAAGTTTTTCCAGAACCAGTAACTCCTAAAAGGGTCTGGTGTTTCATCTCGTTTTTTACACCATTAGACAAAGATTTAATGGCTTTAGGCTGGTCTCCTAAAGGCTTATAATCTGACAAAAGTTCAAATTCTTTCATTTAGCAATCCTCTCACGAAAAAACAAAATATTAATAAGATAATCTATAAATCAAAAAACAGGTTACAAGATTATTTTCACTATGATTACAATAAAATCTATTTCATAATATATTATATATAATTCACTGATCTATGTACTGTTCGTATAAACCAATTTTTTTGATACAATCTACCAATCTTTATGGGCAAGATTAACCATACTTTTGTTAAATATATCAAAAGATTACAATTTTTTTTATTGATCTAGGGGATTTAAAATGTTGAATACCATAAAACAAATCGGTGAATCTTTGAAACGAGCCGGGATGCTTGAAACAACACCATTATGTGTATATTTTCAGGATGATATCCCTGAAGATGCAGTTTCTATGGGCTCTGTTGACACTTGTGCTGCTAAAGCTATACTGACTGCTGCTATAGATAAAAATACACCTGCTCTTTATCTGGGCCATGATTGTCTTAAGGGTTTTTGTATGGGGGGCATTACATGGCTGGGATTTTCAAAGAAAATATCGCCACATATCAAATACTTTGTATCCACAGGACATGAAGATTTCAGAGATGGAGATGCCGAATATTTAAAGGCCAGTCCTGAAATATTTGAGAAGTTCACAGAATCAATCGGTCACATTACTTTACCAAAGAAGTATCTAATTGTCAAATCTTGCCATAATTTCAGTGAAGATGAACTTCTAGTAGATTTAGATGGTGGCCCTGATGTAAACAGTTCCATTGTCCGATCATTCCTCTGTTTTGGTAATGGACAACAAATCCGCAATCTATGTAGTATGATTCATTTCAGAACTATAAATCCATTTGAATCAATAATAGGTCCCTTTGGGCCGGCTTGTGCAACAATGATTACTTACCCGGCACATTTGGCAGAGAAAACACCCAATAATGCTGCTTTCATAGGTCCTGTTGATCCTACTGGAAATTACTACTTACCCCAAGATTTCATGGCACTTGGAATCCCATTAAACATGGCAATAGGTATGTGCAAAGATTTAGATGAGTCTTTTGCAGTGAAGAGACCTGAAATCGCATACCCTGAGAATAGACAGGATATTCTAGGGTTTAAAAGAGAATAACATAATTTATTAATGGGAATTGGGAAAAACATGAAATTTATCACTATATCATTCATTAAGAGGATCAATCTTGTCAACTAATATTAAAAACCCTGACGATTTACCAGAAAAACCAGGAGTATACCTCCTGAAAGATGCTCAAGACAATATACTGTATGTGGGCAAAGCTAAATCCCTTAAAAAGAGGGTTAAAAGTTACTTCAAAGCTGAACTGGAAGATCCAAAAACAAGGGTTTTGATGCGCCATTTCCATGGTTTAGATTATATAATCACGGACACGGAAAAAGAAGCCCTTATTTTGGAATCTAACCTTATAAAAAAACATCTACCACGCTATAATATTCGTCTTAAGGATGACAAACGATATCCTTATATCAAGATTACTTCTGAGGAATATCCAAGGCTCCTGATCACACGTAGTCTTCGAGATGATGGTTCTCATTATTATGGTCCATTCACTGATGTTACATCTGTCAGGAGTATCCTGAAACTCCTAAAACCAGTATTCAATCTCAGGGACTGTAAACGGATGGACGGGCCCTGCCTTAACTATCAGATTGACCTGTGCCCAGCACCCTGCTCTGGTAACGTCGATAAAGCGGATTACCAGGAAAATGTGGACAAAGTGAAATTGTTCATGGAAGGCCGTCATGAAGAGGTCTTAGAACTACTAAGAAAAGAGATGGAGCAAGCATCTGAGAATCATGATTATGAAAAGGCTTCAGTAATCAGAGATCAATTATTCTCCCTTGATGAAGTTATGGAAAAACAGAAGATGGAATTCAATCGAAGCCTTGATCAGGATGTGATATCCTATGCAGTTGACGATGATGTGGTGGTAGTGGTTGTCTTCAGAGTTAGAGCAGGCAAAATCATGGGAAAAGAGGATTTTTTGGTGGAAGGTGCGCAGGATAATCATCCTCAAGAAATCATAGCTGCATTCCTTAAACAGTACTACTCAGGGCCCAGACTGGTACCTGCGGAGGTTCTTCTACCACTAATGATTCAGGATGAGAAACTGATTAGCAGATGGCTCAGCGACAAAATGATACAGGAAAATCCAGTTAATTCCTCAAAAAATTCTTCGATATCAATAAAAGTGCCCGAAGAGGGATTAGAGTACCGTCTGCTTCAAATGGTAACTAAAAATGCGAAACTTATCACAAATCATTACAAAAAAGCCAAGGGAGCATTACTCGACCTAAAAAATTATCTGAACATCCCAAGAATTCCTCGACGCATAGAAGCCTTCGATGTTTCCAACATTGGTGGGAAGATGGCAGTAGCATCCATGGTGGTTTTTCAAGACGGAAAACCGAAAAAAAGTCATTATCGTAAGTTTAAAATTAAAACCCCTGGCCCTGATGATTATGCTATGATGCACGAGGTTCTCACCAGAAGATATGAAAAACTCACGGTTTCCGGTGAAAAAACACCAGATTTAATTGTGGTTGATGGTGGTCGTGGTCAGTTAAACATAGCAAAAGAAGTTTTGGATTCATTGAATATAAAAACGGGCGTCATTGGTTTAGCTAAGGAGTTTGAACAAGTTTTTGTACCTGAAGTTTCTATTCCCATAATTTTACCCCCTAATTCTTCAGCTTTACACTTACTTCAAAGTGTAAGGGATGAAGCCCATAGATTTGCAGTAACCTATCACCGAAAACTAAGAGAAAAAGACATGAAAAGATCTCCCTTGGATGAAATACCAGGTGTTGGTCCTAAACGTAAAATGAATCTTTTAAGACATTTCGGTGATTTAAATGCTATTCAAAAGGCCACATTAGAACAAATAGTTGAGGTTAAGGGAATCAATAAAAATTTAGCCCGTACAATATACAATTATTTTCACTGTGAACAGTAATGATTAAGAATTCTCCCAATGAGTTTTCCTGATTAATCATAAACAATCTTATAAGTCTAAATGGAGACATAATTAATAATAATAATTATTCTATTGAAGGGGAGCGGCATGTCTCAAGTTAAAATATTGATTGTAGAAGATGAAAGCATTGTGGCCATGGACATAAAGCACCGTGCTGAAGTTCTGGGTTATCAAGTCACTGCAATAATACCCTCAGGGGAAGAAGCCTTGGAGAGTGTTTCCAAAAACAGACCTGATCTGGTGCTTATGGACATTGTCCTAAAAGGTGAAATGGATGGTATTGAGGCAGCCCAAAAGATAAGGGATAATTATGATATTCCTGTGGTATATTTAACTGCTTATTCTGATGAAAGAACCCTGAAACGAGCTAAAATTACACAACCATTTGGTTATATAATAAAACCCTTCGATGATAGAGAATTACACAGTGCAGTTGAGGTAGCTCTATATAAACATCAAATGGAGAGTAAACTTAAAGAAAGCGAAAAATGGCTCTCTACAACACTAGAAAGTATCGGAGATGCCGTTATCGCTACTGATAAAGAGGGTAAACTTAAATTCATGAATCCTGTGGCTTGTGAGGTAACAGGGTGGAGTCATGATGAAGCCATAGGTAAGCCATTAAGCGAAATTTTCAGAGTGATTAATCAAGATAGCAGTTCCGTTGTGGATGATCCTGTGGCTAAAGTTGTGGAAAATGATGCAATTATTGAACTACCTCCTCAAGTCTGTCTGATAAACAAGACTGAGCAGCATATTCCTATTGATGACAGCAGTGCTCCTATAAAAGATGAAAATGGTAACATTATAGGTGTGGCACTGGTATTTAGGGATGTAACCCAGCGTAGACAGGAAGCAAAAGAAAGAGAGGAACTACTCAAAGACAAAGCCAGAGGAGAACTTTCCGGGTTCATTCTCAGTGCTCTACCCATATTCGCTTCCAATATTCCACCACAAGTTAGGAACAATATAGTCCGGAGCTTTGGGGATAGGTTTGAAAAGAACATGAAACCCCTATTTCTGGAGGAAATGGAAAACTGCCAGAATAACAAAAGAATGGACTCTCAAGACGATTCTCAATCATCCCCGGAAATTATCTTACAATGTTATCTTTCATGGGTCAGTGAATTTATGTCCAATTTGGGGATTGTCACCTCTACCGAAATTAATCCCGAATCTGGAAAAAATTATCTAAATTTTGAGAACTGTCCCTGGATGAGTGAAGGTAGTGTCAGCCCAATATTTTGCTTGATCTGCAGGGCTATAGTTATACGCAGTTTCACTTGGACTTCACTAAAAGGAAATGTAGAACAAAACAAGTGCATACTTGATGGTAATAAAAATTGTTCATTTGATTTCAAACTATTCTAAGATTTAAAACTTTTATTTTATTTTCAATTTGAAAAAAAATTTAATAAGTTTAAAAAAAATACTTGTAGCCAATGAATTGATATAATGGCAAAAAAACTAGTTAACTATGGAAGATAATAATATTAATCGGATTCACCTATAAAAGGGGGTTTAGTTTTTGGAACGAATAAAAACAGGATTAAAAGGCATTGATCACTTTACAGGCGGACTTCCCCAAGGCAAAACAGTGCTCATAACAGGAAACGCTGGTTCTGGTAAAACAATATTTGGTTTACAATTCGCTCTTTCCAGCTGTAGGCAGAACCTCAAAACAGTTTATATCACTACCGAAGAGGATTCTAAAGATCTTTATACTCAGGGAACCTCATTTGGGTGGGATATTAAATCTTTCACAGAGAATGGACTTTTAAGTATCATAGAACTGGCTGGTATTCGTGCCAGGGTGACTGAAGCTGAGATAAGTATAGATGCGGAAGCAATGAAAGGAAATTTCTCAAGTTTCCTCAAGGACCTCCCTGAAGACACAGAAGCTGTGGTCATAGATAATATAGGCAGTTATACGGCTAAACTCACTCCTTATGAATTCCGGGATCGATTTGATCTTCTGATCTATGAATTGAAACAAAGAAACATCACCTCTTTGGTTATATTAGACAGTGCCACATCTAAAGAATTCAATGAAATAGCTCTATTCTCAGTTTATGGTGCAATCAAACTCATGAAACGAGAGAATCCCTACACAGGCCGACGAGAGAGGGTGATGGATTTTGTGAAAATGAGAAGCACCAAGATACCCACTCAGTTTCTAACTTATGAAATTAATGAAAATGGTATTCAAATCATATCCAGTGTGGAAGGAAAAGATTAAAAAAAAAGTGGAATAAGTGCAAGAAATAGAAGGTTCCAGAATAAAAAACAATCATTATTTTCCACAGGGAATCAATTGTATCTATTCCTAACTCTCCTAACTCTATTCATAGCACGTTCATCACAATATTCTATCTCTTAACATTGTGAAACACGACTAGGTGGAGTTTCTGGATTATCAACAGTTTCTGTAATATTATCTGTTGAATTATTAAGAGTTGGATTGCTGTATGTTTGTCTTTCTGTGGTAGCTGGTGTGTTCTCTATATCTGGTGAGTTTAATATATCATTTAGAGCAATTGCCCCTATTATTAACAGGCCAACAATCATCAACAATATTATTTTATCCATTTAACACCCTCACACTGACATTATATTATTTATATCTATATGATTCTCGTTTTTGTTAAAAGAACATTAGATTCAGCTAATGATCTATACATCTATTCATGTAATACTCTCTTTTGCTGGTTTTATATCCTTTTAAGAACAGCCAGGATAAGTTTTGCAGCGTTTTCTACATCTTTAATGTTTACCACACTAACTGGGGTGTGTATGTATCTGGATGGTGGTGATATTACACCCGTGGGAATACCTTCTCTGGTGAGGTGGATTGCGGTAGCATCAGTGGTGCCCCCTTCACTCACCTCTAACTGGTACGGAATTTTTTCTTCTCGAGCTACCTTAATCAGGAGTTCCTTTACTTTGGGATGAGTGATTATTCCTCTACCACTGGCATCAGTGAGTATGATGCAGGGACCTTCACCTGCCTTGGCTGGAGCTTCCTCCTCTTTCATTCCAGGATGATCTCCAGATATGGTTACATCAAGTGCCAGGGCCATATCAGGGTTTATACGATAGGCTGAGGTTCTAGCTCCCTTGAGACCCACTTCTTCCTGGACAGTGCCCACACCATAGATGGTGGCATCACTACTGGCTTGTTTCATGACCTCCAGGAGAACGGCACAGCCAACTCTGTTGTCCATGGCATTTCCCATTACCAAGTCATTTTTAAGTTCTGCAAATTCCTGTTTAATGGTGATGGGGTCACCCACATTGACCATTTCCTCAGCATCTTCTTTACTGCAAGCACCGATATCAATAAACATATTTTCGTATTCCACTGGTTTCTTTTTATCAGCGGCTTTCATCCTGTGAGGTGGTTTACTACCAATAACACCCAGTATTTTCTCTCCATTGCTGTCTATGCAAACTTCTTGGTTAAGGAGCATTTGGTCGTTGATTCCACCTAATTTAGAGAATTTTATAAATCCCTTTTTATCGATGTACCTCACCATAAGGCCAATTTCATCCATGTGGGCGGCTAACATCACTTTTTTCCCACCTGGTTTTCCTTTTTTGGTGGCTATGAGATTACCCATTTCATCCACTTCTAAATCATCCACATGTCCTTTTAACTCTTCCATCATTATGTTTCGAACTTCATCTTCGAATCCGGACACACCTGAAGCGTTAGATAGTTTCTCTAATAATTTTTTCATATTACGACCTCTTAAAATTCATAGAATAAGAATTAATCAGCAGATAATGTGTTTGAATATACTTAGTTTAACTTAAACCATAATCATTGCAATCTTAATTTATATTCTCATCAAATTATTGATTAAAATGATTTAATGAGAATAAGAATTCCGATTATAACCAACAAGATGGGACCGGCCTGTTCCTGAAGGAAGCTAATGGGTATGACTCCCATATTAACCCCATACCATACAAGGCCTACTATGATAAAGAATAAGCTGAAGTAAATGCCCCATTTATTTATGGTTCTCTTTTTTTCAGGTTTGGAAGTTTTTGGTTTACTTATTGTCACGTCTTCATCCATTCGTATCGCCTATCGTAACAGTTGATAAGATATTGGTTTATTTTTAAACTTTTTAATACTTAATTCACTTACATTGCGGATGTTTTGCAAGTTCTATCTGTTTCTGCACAGATTTAACTTATGGCAACGGTTACATCACCAAATCCTTGTGAATTAAGGGATTTATACACACTATTTTCAATAATAGTTTTTTCAGTAGGATTTAGTTCACGTGAAAGATGAATAGTAACTTGGCTGGATCCGTTCAAATCGATACCATTAACTTTAACCGGTAACATTCCGGGATTTTTAATCGCCAAATCAGTTGTACCGTTTTCAGCTCCCAATCTGGCTGCAGATACAATATTATTTTTTTGAGTTTGATCACCTACATAAGCAGCAACCACAAGAACAATAATCAGTATTATTGCTACAAAAAGGATTACCTCTATTGATAATTGTCCTTTTTTATCCATGGGAATCAATCTCTTTTAATCATCATATAAAGTCTCATCTTATATTGTATTCATTCTGAGTATAACATGGCACTGTTTAAATATGTCTTACTTACTATAATTGTCTTACTTACTATAATATGTTTATGATGTGATATTTTTATGTTAGTATAAGTATGTTATTAATATGCTTGATTAGACTTCAAAAAGTTATATAGTTTAATAAATAAATAGTCTATAGAATAATATAAATATAGTAATAATAAGTTAATAATAATAAGTTAATATTCATAATAGATTTTTATCATCATATAGTGAGGGGTTTTCCTGAAATTATTTAAAAAAGATTCAAGAGGATTAGCATTATCACTTGACCTATTACTGGCCCTAATCCCAATAACAATTGTTCTGGGATTAGTCGTTGCTAATATGGGTAATGCAATGTATGAAACGCAAGACATCGTTTACAGGAGTGCAATAGAACGGGCTTCTCAAGATACGGCCAACGCACTTCTAAAAACATCAGGAGACCCGTATAACTGGGAGAACCTTACCAGTTCCCAAGTAAGATCTGTGGGATTGGCCAAGTATGATCCCACTAATAAGTTACCAATTGAATACGTCTTATCAATTGACAAGGTAGGCGCTATCACTCCCACAAGAGTTCAAAATCTTTTAGGTAGCGAGTACAGTTTTCAGCTATTAATAACCACTGATGGTACTGGTTATACTATAAGAAACATGACCAGCCTTGGTAACACCAAGACTAAAGAGACTGCCAGTGATGTGGTGGCGGTAGAAAGAGTAGTTTTAGTATCTGAATTTGATATAGTTGCAGAGTTAAAAAATATACGACTTACAGCGAAGCCAATAACTCTTACACAGTATTTCCCAACTAATAAGGCTTATCTTGATGCCTTTGATTATTATGTTTATGTTGACAATTCAGATCGAGTCAGTTCTGGATGGGTTGAGGTCAATGGTGTTACCGGTGTTAATCGTGTAGTCCCTACAAGCGCTTTTCCTTCTACCCCACCATTGGTGCGATACATTGATCCCGTAACTCAAAAATTAAAAAACGAAACAGATTTACAATTGAATATGGTTCAGACAAGGCTTGCAGGATCCCCTGGAGATACTGCTGATGTATATGTTATTAAAGTACCAAAAGGTACTCCAATTGGAAATATCAAACCTGAGAATGTGCATGGAGTGAGGGCTAAGTTTATGTTATATGCCTGGTCAAGGTGATTTATATGGATGAAAAAGGTTACATACTCACTGCTGATTCTACCCTTGCCTTAATAGTGGTTATAGTTTTAACAGCAACGGTGGCCAGTTACTCCTCGCTACCCATGTACATGGGTCAAGATCACCAGCATCTAGAGGCTCTGGCGGACAGTCAGTTGCAGTCTATGGAGCAGGATGGGACACTTAAACAGGCTTCTGTAGAAGCTGCTAATGGTTCAACTGCTGATTCTTTTAGTACTTTAAATGATTCCCTTAACTCGATACCTGATGGTATAGGTTACCGGTTGATCATGAATGTTGGAGGTACTATTGTTGTAGCGGACAGTTCTGATAGAAATTATACTCCATTAACCCATACTGATACAGCAACTCGGGTAAGGGTTATTTCAGGACCAGATGAAGGATGGTGGGGACGAGCTTGGTTCAAATCGGAACCAGTTGAATTTACCAATAAAGAGATCCACCTTACCACCACAGTGTGGAACTTCCACAACTGGCTAACTAACTTTTCTCCATGGTCTACCTATGGCCTTCGGTATCGTCCTTATTGGGGTAGCTCATCCACTGGATCTGTTCGACGTATCAACTTTGCAATCCCTGAAGGTGCTGTGATAACCGGGGCCAGATATTTACAAGGTGGTTCTGCCTCAAGTAACGGACAATCCTTTGGGACAAATACATATATAAATACTAACCCTGCCCTTGTGGCTAACTCGAATCAGTTCACATTCCTTAACCTCAGGCCAGGAAGTAACACACGAATGTACAATTATCAGGGAGACATACCTGTTGCTTCATTACACACACTTGTAAACAATTTCTATGTGCAAATTCTGCCCAGACCATTTTACTCAGGAAGTTATGACATGCCCTGGTTTTCCATTCTCGCAGATTATGCTACCAACATAACAATACCTGAAAACGTAACCGAAGACACTTATAATTTCACGAATGCTGCTGGATTAGCTGTACCGAACCCTGTAGACTTGGGAGCTGGAAGTGGTTATGGTAGGATATATGACCTGGATTCTGGAACGGTGACTAACCTGAATACTAGAAGGGTTATAAATTGGAATGATATGAGGAACCATGACCATGCCTTTGATGATGGTATACCTTTTGTTATTACTAATGTCCCTGGAGTGAGTGGAACTGGCCACGGAACTGGGGTTAGTGTTGTAGAAGATGTTCCTATAGCTTCCAATACCAACCTTTTAGATGCATATGTTGTTGTCAACAGTTGGGGGGCAAATGACGGTGCTCTGGTAGAGATTTGGGATAGTGAATCCAATAATTGGCGAACAGTGTTCTGTTCCTTTGATGTTTGGGAGGGCGGTGTATTAATGGATTACAGTGATCGAACTGATGGTTATGGTAACCTTCCAGGAATAATATATATTGGAGATCAGTTAAGAGAAGGAGCCAACAACAAAGTGAGGATTACCGTATTTGACGATGTTCCATCCAGTGATTACGACTTGTGTGGTGTTCAAGATTCCTATGTTAAGGTCTTCACGAGCCCATACAAAGTGAGATGGACTACTTATCCTTTTAACAGTCATCAGGACAATGACAATACTGCAGAACAAGTTAAATCCTTTGGACTTACAACTGACAGTCAGAAAGCCATGCTGTTTGTGGGTGTGGGACTCAACACCCGAAATATTCTGGTAGAATATGCGGATACCGGTGAAGATTTATATAATGGTCCACCACCATTTGCTTTGGATCTGGCCCAACTGGATGCCCAGAATGGATATCATAAAATCACTACCGATAATTCAACTGGAGGAAATTACACCATCAGAGCTGGGAATTATAATTTAAGGGTCAGAGTTACTGGACCGACTTATAATTGGGAGTCTGGTGATTGGGATTCCAATGCAGCTATATTCTCCGGTACTAGAATTGCAGTGATTAATCCTCAGATCCAGAATGAGTGGTCTGCAGGAATGGGTGCTACTCCTCAAGCTGCTATGGATAATGCTACAGCTATACTACTTCAGAAATATCCTGAAGTTGATCCCGCAGATATACATACCTCTGCACTATTTGCTGGTAACGTGCCCAATGCAGTTACTGTCAGACTAGACTTATGGAAACAATAGAATTATGGAAACAATAGGAATTTGGTAAAATGGATGAAAAGGGTTATACCATCACTCCAATAGCATTATTACTTATGGTACCAGTGATAATTTTCGCAGTGGCCTTTGGAGATGTAATTAATGAGGTCAATCAATTTTCCACAGTCACCGTAGGTAGTGATGTAACAGGGGGTACTGTTTCATCTATCTACACGTCTATAAAGTACGCTGCGGGTGACTCAGGACGATGGGCTTCTTATAATGTTACCAGGACAGTTATTGACAGACAAAACTTCCTCACCAATAGTAAAGTTCACGTCCGGGAAGTAGTTGCAGATCAACTCAATAACCATGTCATTGATTCTTGTAGTAAACTGTCTCGGGAAACAGGAAGAAATATTACAATTAACGATGTGCAGATTCCAGTTAACACCACTAATGTTACCTTCGATGACATTTTCGATGAGAATGATATTGTGGTTACCCAGGTTGACGCCTATGGAAATGGTGATCCCTATGGATTCTATGTGGTGGTGAAAGCAGGGGTCCCTATAAAAGTTGAACAGGAAGGCCAAGTTTATGAGGGAACTTTACCTGAAATAAGGGGTTATGCTCCAATTGTTGGTATGGAAGACCCGTATATATGGATTAAAAGTAGTTTCAGAACTAGAAATGCCATTTATCCCTATGATTACTATGAAGCAACATACATGGGCGCACCAAATTACCACTTTGATGATATAGTAGATGTAGATGCAGTAGAAATGGAGCACTTAGGAGAATGTTTGAATGGGACGGGTAATCCTGAAAATCTTGCGGGAATGCCACAATATTTCCCTAATCCATTGGGACTAAACTTCTTTGAAAGATTACAGGGAGGACAAATATCTGGAGAACAAGCCGACACCCGTTTGAGTACTTTTATAGTGGGTGATCCTTTAAGTGACGTTCACCAAGGAAAATCAATTTCAGCGGTTGATGTGGAATACTTTGCAATTCCTCCAGTACCTGGCACAAAGATAGTGCTAAAGAAGGCTGATTATCTCGATTCAAAAGGTGCAGTTTTCTATTTATCCCCAAGTTATAAAACCATTTTCGGGCTGGAAGATAGTTATAATAATAATCTCCCATGATTGTCAAGAAATATCAGGTGAACAAGTTGTATTTGGACAAAAAAGGACAGATAAGTGCAGAATTTTTATTTATAACATTTATTGTCCTAATAGTAATGGCAGGAATGCTTTCACTGGTTTCTGATGGAATAGGCAAGACAGAAACTTCAGATGTAGCTAAGGCTCGAGTTGTGGGTGAAAAGTTTGCTGGTGCTATAAATGCAGTTTATGTTGCTGGAAGTGGTTATTCGGCTAATTTCACCATTCCGGGTGGTTTAACTGATCCTGCTTCAACTTTCAGTGTAAATGATGGTACGGATACAGTTGATGTTACATTTAAGGGTAAAACGATAAAAATCAATGTGATCCCCAAATATCTTACTGGTTTTAGTATTACCAGCTCATCTACAGATAAAGTAGTTACCATAAAAAACCAAAATGGCACCATAAAATTCACATAAATAAGTACTGTAACATTCAAATAGTGGAACATTCAAAGGTATTGATATGGATATTGATCTAGGTGAAGGTTGGGAGAAAAAGGCACTGATTATCGTGGCAGTTGTGGTTTTTATACTGGTAGCGTATGCCTATAATCCATTTCAGACCAAACCAAATGTAACCGCTGTTAATGAAACTTACAAACCTGCTTCACCTGCTCCTGCAAGTGCTCCACCTCTGGTTTCTAATGATTCTAATAGTTCTACTAATAGAAGCGAAAATAACACTTTTTTAATATCAGCTGATCAGGCCAAAAAGATAGCTTTAGATGACTATCCAGGGTATACTGCCTCAGAACCAATACAGGGGACCATAGTACTCAATCAGACCACAGTCGTTGTCTGGATTGTACCAATTTCTAAAACTTCCAAACCCTCAAAAACAATCTATGTCGATGTAAATACTGGAAAAATTGTTAAAGAAACATGAATTGTGGGGCCATTAAGAATAACTTCAATATTAAAATTTCTTTATATTTGACCAACCAGAGATGAAACCATGGAAACACTATTTGTATTTTTAATGATCGTATTATTTTTTCTTCTCATGGCTTTTGTATTCTCCACAGCACTTTTAACACCTCTGATCGGTAAAAAAAATCTATTATTTGTATTAGGTTTAGGTTTTGTGGTGGGTCTGATTGGGGGAGCCTTTTTCATAGCCCCAGTATACAACGATCTTCCAGACATGGCCCGGGCCATTTACATGTCCACTAGTGACCAGCAGGAAATAATCACCCTAAACATTTCAACGGATAGTGATGTTAACCAGGCTATCGCCGATGTGAAAAAAATTCCAGGAGTTTTAAGTGTTGAAAGTGGTAAGATAACTGTTAAAACAACTCAAATAAATAGTGACTGGAAAAGTAGTTTGGAGGCACGAATGACAACTGCTGTTAACAACATCACTTCCGGTAAGATAGTTTCTAATGATACGATTATGGTTGAATTAGAACCTGGTAGCGATCCTACTAAGGTGATCAAACAACTCAAAGACTGGATGATGCTGGTCAGTGGTATAGGCATCAGATTCAGCATAGTAGAAGTCAAGGTAATGGTAGATGCATCAAAAGTGGATGATGTTGTCAAAGAATTACCCCAAGGTGAAGTAGTTGTTAACCAGATCAGTGGCCCGGTGGAAAAAGAAATTCAAACCCTTGAAAAAACTATGCCACCCAACAATAACGTGATATTATTATGTGGATTTTTGGGAGTGATTGTGGGTCTTATGGGATTGTTCATCGACACAATAATTCAAGGATTAAAAGGTCTCCGGGATCGTTTGCTTAAAAAAGGGGATTAATATCTAATTTATACATTATTACATAAATTCATGAAAAGATAAAAAATTAATTCATGGAAAAATTATGGCGAATTAAGGATATAATTTATAGGATTTTTGACATGAAGGCAGCAATTCTTTTTTCAGGTGGTAAAGACAGCACAATGGCTGCATATAAAGCTATTGAGGACGGATGGCAGGTGGAGTGCCTTCTCAGTATTTTTTCAACAAATCCTCACTCCTACATGTTTCATGTTCCTAATATCCACCTTACTCCACTTCTCTCCAATGCATTGGAGATAGATCTGATGCAGGCTGAAACCCCTGGAAAAAAGGAAGAAGAATTAAAAGACCTGAAAAATGCTTTTTTAAAACTTAAAAAGAAGGGGATTCAAGCTATATTCACAGGTGCAATTGCTTCTAATTATCAAAGATCACGTATAGATCACCTCTGTCAGGAAATAGGACTAGAATCCCATTCACCCCTATGGCAACGTGACCCTGAAGACTATATGAGAGAGATTATCAAATTGGGATTTAAGGTGATGATTACCAGTGTGGCTGCAGAGGGACTTGATGAATCATGGTTGGGAAGGATAATCGATGAGGATCTACTGGATGAATTAAAAGAACTCCACAAAAAACATGGATTGCACATGGCCTTTGAAGGTGGAGAAGCTGAAACATTGGTCCTTAACGGCCCACTATTCAAAAAGAAACTCAATATATTGAAATATAGGAAAGTATGGAATGGGGATAATGGTTATATGATCATTGAAGATGCAGTGTTAGAAAATAAAGGCTAAATATTTGTTTTTTCACTCGAAGTCGTTTTTTTAACCAATAAATGACATTTCATGATCATTAACTATCGTTTAATGGTCGCATAACCAACAAATAAATTCTTCGGGATTTTCAGTATGAATTATAACTTCTATTTCCCCCAGGGGAGATAAATCATCCTCCACCAGATTAATTCTACCTGCAAAAGCAGCCTGTTTGCTTATTTTGAATTTAATTGTATCAGACTTATGTTTTAACACATTGGTGAGGATTTTACGTGTAGTGTCTCTTATCTGTCTTTTTTCAAGGAATTCCTTGAAACGAATCAAAGAGGAAGAACTACCACATACAGTAACCTGGTCATCAGTTATTAACAGGTCATCATAGTCAAATATATTGGAAAGTGCCTCAATAACCTTATTCAGATTTTCGGTGGGATTCACCGTTGCTTTTGCTTCCATTTCACATTTCATTTTTGATTATCCTCTGAACAGTATTCTTAAATTTTTTTAAACTACCTTCATTAACCACCATATAATCAGAATTGGCGATAACTTCCCCTATACCAAAGTCCAGTTCTCTTCGATCTCTTTTAATGGACTCTTTAGAGTCTGCAGAATCATCGGATCTCATTCTTTTTTTAAGCCTTGAAAAACGGGTTTCAGGCTTTGAATGGACAGCTATTACTTTAAAATCTGTGAAATTCTTTTTGAATATTTGAACTTCCCATGGGCTGCGTATGCCTTCAATTAGGAATAATAGGGGTGAATTGAGCTCTGATTTAGTGTTGGACACTGAAGGGTCCCTGGCGAAATTCTTCACGATATCCACACATCGCTTGGCAACCACGTATTTGCCATGTTCTCTGCGTAATTGGACCGCCACGATCCCCGGATCTTCATTCCTTCGCCTGGCTTCGTCTCTTATCACATCACCCATTTTCACTACTTTAATTCCCAGTTTCTCTGCAACTCTAGAAACGACGCTTTTACCAGAACCAGGCATTCCTGTAACTCCAATTACTCTCATATTCATTCATCCTGTTTAAAATAGTTGGATATTGAGTTCAGTGATTTAGCAATATTTTTGGTATTGTCAAATTCATCAACAATTTCTTTTAATTGTTTTTGGGGGTATCTTTTTAGTTTTTTAACTTCCTGAACCATTAAAGGTATTGCTCTTACCACATTATCAACAATGGTTATAGATGATGTTTGAGCTGTTCTGGATAAAGGATTAAGATCAATGGTTATAACCTTTTTGCCTGATGATACCAGTGCTTGTGCCCTGTCACCATCTTCCAAAGGTACTAAAACAACATCTGCCCGGTGAGCCCCTTCTGGATGTGCACGTGATCGGGGTCCTTCCAGTCCAGGAATGGGAACATGATCATCTCCCTCTTTCCCCAGAACCTCTGTTGCACCTGCATTTTTTAATAGTTTCTCCATTTTTTTAACCCGTTCAGGAGTGCGATAGAATAAGTTTATTTCTATGGGGGCTGGAATTAAATGGGATAATTCAACGATATACTCAGCAGTAAGAACAGCAGTGTTCCCATTAACCGATATCACCGGATTATCAGCAAGTAACATTGCAGAAATTCCGGTTCTAATGGCTTCAAGTGCAGCAGGACTGGTTTTCTCACCCAGAATATAGTCAAAGGCTTCACCTCTTCCATGAGCGATCAGGGCAGTGTCTGCCAGGATTCCTTCCTGATAAGCCTCTGCCATTTTTTCCCTTAACACAAGAGAATTGTAACGAGGATGTTTTGGTGAGATTTTATGCATTCTTAACTTCCTTTGATTGGAATATGATTGGTGATATTATATTTTAGATAAGAATAAATTATCCTGCACTAATTAATAAAAAAAGATGAAATACTAGATTTTGTTTACAGTTTCTATTATACGGATGGGTTTGTTACCACTGTTACTTAAAATCTTATTTTCAGTTTTTAGTTTTACAATGTTCCCACTGGAAGCCCCATAACTGTTGTCGACGATATAAATATCTGGTTTAACATTGGAACGGATGTCGTATTCTACCTTTACGTAGGCCATTTTTTCCCCGGTCTCAATAACAACTCCGTATGTGAAGTCGCGTTGATAACGTATTCTAAAGACAAGGTAAACAACTGCAACGGCAATAATTGAGAATATCAGAATGGTTAGAGAGGGGAAATAACTCCATGAAAAGGTTATGACTAGGGCTGGGTTTGTACTTATTAAAACCAGCACAATGCCCACCGCGATATACATGAGGAAAAAATCTCGATAAGCAGGAAATTCAGGGCCATACATAACTTTTACCCGGTTAAAGAGGGTATAAAGAATATAGCCGACTAATAAAATAGATAGAATTCCATAGATAATGAGGGATAGGAAGTTTAACAATGTTAAGACGGATATGATTAGGAACCCTGCTGATAATAGTTGCAGGCGAAAGATGGTGTCTTCCTTTTCTTTGGATGTGAAAGGAGCAGAAATAAGAATAACATCCGAATCAGAGTCTTGAACTTTTTTACCACTAGTTTTTTGTCCATGAGTTTTTTCTTCTTTCCCGGTAATTTTATGTATTTTTTCCTCAACTCTCAAATTGTCTTTAACCCTGGAAACATTTCCCTTTAAGTTTTCAGTATCAATTTTTTCTTTTACATGGTCCTGGTTAATACTTCGAAGTTTGCGAGGAATTTGTGGTATTGTCAGAATCATCGATCCCAAAAGTGAGAAAAATCCCAGTATGGCATCTCCTAGTTTATTGAATATCCCCATAATTATCACTTAAATTTTCTTTTCCTAAATTCGTTTAGTCAGATACTTAAAATAAATAATTTATTAAAGTATTTGGTTTGATTGGTGTATTCAATGTCGAGTATTGGGTAATGTTATTAGGTGTGGCTAATGTTAATGGGGGTAGTGGTGTCATCAACAGGCCATGTCACAGTAACGTTGTGCCATCCTTTGGAAAAATCGGATGGAGAAATGACTACTGGATGATTTATTTTTGCTTCTATTATTTTGGGCCCATTGGCATTTAAGGGGACGCTCATTCGAATATTTGATCCGTCTGTTGTTAAACTTAGAGTTATTGGCATATAAACGCTTATTGTTCTTTTTGCACCGGGACCGTTAGCGTAAACCAAGTTTACAGCATTTGCTATGCTGTTTACAGTTTTTTCAACATCTGCTGATTGAGAAATATCCATAGTGTCATTAACAGATTTACCCACTAAAGGTATGGAAACAGTGGCTATTATTATTAAAATTACAACTACAGTTAGTAAATACTCTGCAGATATTTGTCCTTTATTTTCCATATTAATCACTACTATTAATACTATGATTTATGACTTGGCATTTATATAAATATTGGCATAACATTTGCACGTTGACGAATCCATTCAATTCCTATTTGAGTGCTGTTTTTGGCATAATTACAATTTAAATGATCCAGGAAATAATCTTCTGCAGAATAACAATCATATCTCCAATAAAGAGTGATATTAACAGTCCAATGAAGATAGAGGGTGCGAATGGAACTCCCCTTTTCACTTTAAATTTATTAGATATTTTCCCTTCCTTATGCAGTTTTTTAAGAAGTTCAATGTCATCCGGAGTTAGTCCCGCAGCTAAATTTGCAATCAAATTCTTTCCAGGAGGTGTGGTAAGTAAACTCATATCTTTAGTTTGAATCGCCTCTACTATTTTATTAACGAAAGTTTTTTTATCCACATAGACCTCATCATCGCGTTGATAAAGATTGTGGGCAGGTATCATCCCTTCTTTGAGTTCTTCTAGAGGATATTCATCTTGGAGTGCTTCTTTATTTACAGAGAATAATAGCTTCCTGATAATTCCAAGAATGGTTATGGAGATATATAACAGGATGATGCTGTAAATAGTAATATTAAAATTGTAGAAAAGGGAAGCAACAACTACTAATGATACTACAACTGCTTTAACCCGGTTAGGCATCTTAGATATTACCATTGTTAATAAATAGATCAATATCAGTGATATGATTATAATTTGCAGACGGAGTTCTTGAGTTATGAACATGGTTATGGTTACTGATGATGTTATAACCAGAGTGAGAACAAATTTTTCTTTGTATTCTTTAACAGGAGACAATAATTCATCAATCAAATGTCTTTTTGTCTTCACAACAACATAAACGACGTACATCAAGATGAATGGAAAGACTGATAAAATACTGTTAATAATTAAAGTTAAGGGGAATGGATAGGCTCCTTCAACAGGGAAGTCCACTCCTAATATTTTGTAGGATACCAATACCGGAGAAAATGGTAGAAGTGCTGCCAGGGCAGTGAAAAGCTTAACATCACCCCCGGCCCAGGCTCCCATCTTCCAGAAAATGTATCCTAAGGCAAATATAACTCCTGTCATCACTAAACACATTACTATAATCCAGATTTCACCAATCATAAATGCATAAACACTGTTAAGTATTATTCCAATGGCAATAAGGGGGAATGTTAATTTGTTAGGGATAATACCCCATTTAAGATCAGAGTAACTAGCGTAGAAACAAGCTACTATTGCTATTAATGTAGTGATTAAAGGGATTTCAACAATCATTTAATTCCTCGAATATTCATGTGCAATAAATTTTTAATCAATATTATATCTCCCATTAATTCAAGGATTTTTGTTTATGATTCATAAGAGTTGCCTCCATAAATGAAACAAAGATGGGATGAGCTTTGTTGGGCCGTGATTTAAATTCAGGGTGGAATTGACAACCTAAAAACCATGGATGGTCTTTTAATTCCACTATTTCCACCAGAAAGTCGTCTGGTGAAGTTCCAGATATGATAAGTCCTTTATCTCTTAAGATCTCCCGGTAATCATTGTTCAGTTCATAGCGATGGCGGTGGCGTTCACTCACTTCTTCTTCTCCGTAAGCTTCCTTAGCCATAGTTCCTTCTTTAAGTTTGCACGGATAAGAACCCAATCTCATGGTTCCTCCCATGTTTTTGATCTTTTTCTGTTCTTCCATTAGATCAATAACTGGATAAGGGGTTTGCGAGTCAAATTCAGTGCTGTGTGCATCTTCAAAGCCATTGAGACGGGCATATTCTATTACCATGCACTGCATGCCCAGACAGATCCCAAATAATGGGACCTTATGTTGTAGTGAGTAACGAACTGCATCAAGTTTTCCTGATATGCCTCGCCCCCCAAAACCACCAGGAATAAGAAGGGAATCCAGATGACTGATTTTATCTTCATTGACTTTATCGTCGGCCTGTATCCATTCGATATTCACTTTAATTCCCAAATGGGCTGCGGCATGATTTAATGATTCTCTGATGCTCATATATGCATCTTCCAATTCAACGTATTTACCAATTATGCCCACACTCACCTGATATTCATCCTGTTTAAGGGCATCAACCACTTTTTCCCATTCTTTCAGGTCCTGTTCGCCAGTTTCTAGTTTAATACGGTTTATAACATATTCTCCCACCTTTTCCTTATTCAGGATCAGGGGAACCTCATAGATTGAGTGTGCATCTGGCGTGTTAATTACAGCTTCCTTTTCCACGTCACAGAAATGAGATATTTTATTTTTTAGAGGTTGATCCATGGGTAACTCCGAGCGACAGATAATCATATCCGGTATTATACCGGTGCTTCTGAGTTCTTTGGTGCTGTGCTGAGTAGGTTTTGTCTTGAACTCACCGGCGGCTCTTAAATAGGGCACATACGTTACGTGTACAAACATTACATTGTCATGACCTTCTTCATTTCTAAGCTGTCTTAGTGCCTCAAGGAATGGTTGACTTTCAATATCCCCTACTGTTCCCCCCACTTCCACCAGGACAACTTCAGCATGGCTTTCGCTTGCTATTTTCCTAACCATGTCCTTTATTTTATTGGTGATATGGGGGATTATTTGCACACAGGAGCCCAGGTAATCTCCCTTACGCTCATGATCAATAACAGAAGAATAGACTTTGCCTGTAGTGATATTGGATTTGCCGGAAAGATTCACATCTAAAAAGCGTTCATAGTGCCCTAAATCAAGATCAGTTTCCATACCATCTTCGGTAACGAAAACCTCTCCATGTTGATATGGATTTAAAGTCCCGGAATCCCAATTCAAGTAGGGATCAATCTTAATTGCTGTTACATCCACACCATATGATCTTAAAATTCTACCAATAGAAGCTGATGTAATCCCTTTTCCAATTGAACTTACCACACCACCAGTAACCACTATATATTTAGACAGACTAACCATCTCCTTTAAAAATTCCATTATTAATGTTAGATTGAATATTATATTTACTTATAGAATATTTTATTATAGAAGTGCAACCCTATTTTAAACTTCTCTCCATAACCGGGGAAACTTCTCTAATAGAACTTCCCAAACAGAAACATCGATCTATTGTTGAATCTCATTAAAAAAGTTACCTAATTAAAAGAAATTGGAAATTCAACTAATAGAAAGGGTCAAGGTGAGTAAAGCTTCAGTACTTTATTATGTGCTGTGTATTCCATATCATCCTCAAGGCAGGGCAACTCTTTCAAGCCATACTTTCTCTCAAGAGCTTTCAGAATAAGGTAATCTGCTAATTGGGGGTTTTTTGGCAATATTGGGCCGTGGAGGTAGGTTCCAATACAATTTTGGTACACCATCCCTTCCTGTTTATCTTTACCATTATTACCATATCCCACTAAAACCTTGCCCAGTGGTTGATGGTCATGATATGTGCGCCCTCCATGGTTTTCGAATCCCACAAGAGTCTCAGGATTCAATCCTAAGCTGTTTTCGATGATAATGTTACCAATCAGTCGTCCTTCTTCACTACGCGTATAATAGTCAAATATTCCAAGGCCAGGTACGTCGTTACCTTCGGCGTCAATATATTTTTCTCCTAAGAGCTGATAACCTCCGCATATGGCAAGAATTGGAGCCCCATCTTCAATCAGTTCTCCCATCTGATTGCTATATTTTAGAAGATGGGAGTAAACAATGTTTTGACCACGATCTGATCCTCCACCAATGAAAAAAAGGTCACCATCTACCAATGGGTCTTCCTGTGTCATGCTGAAGCCAACCACATGGGCTTGAATGCCCCTCCACTGGCATCTCTGACGAAGACAGGTTACATTACCAAGATCTCCATAAAGATTTAAAAGATCGGGATACATGTGATAAATTTTAAGTTCCATAGTTTTCCCAGCTGTATTCTTCTGTTCATCCATGATTGTTGAAATTTGTTGTTATCTGCAAATGTATTCAAATTTTTAATATGTTTACGGGGTTTTCAAATTCTTTAGGTATTCTCGAAAATGTGACATTTTTTTACTGGAACCCTCTAAGCGTGCCAGTACAAGTTCTCGTGCCTGAAAGACTGCCGTATATGTTGGTAAAATATAGGCGATTTCCACTTCTTCTTCCAATACTTTTCCTATGGCCTGGTCCATATCATCATCTAATTCTACCAGTTCAACAGACACCCCAGCATATTTAAGTCTCAAAGCAATATCTTCGGCTCTTCGACCAGAACAAAAGATTTTATTAACATTTTTGATGTTGACTGTCTTTTCTACTTCCGCATCCCATATCCAGGACACGTCCCTACCATCAGCAGGATTATCATTAAGTACGAAAAGCATTGATTTGCGACGTTCATCAAGGGAAATGCTGCTCACAGTCTCAGTAAGTCCGATAGGATTCTTAACCAGAGCTATTTTAACCACTTTATCTGGGAATTGGAAATTTTCCATCCGACCCAGATGATATTCAAATTCCCCAATCCAACGAGCAACCTTATTCAGGGGCAAACCTATTTCCTGGGCTGCAGATAAGGCTGCACAGCAGTTATAAGCATTGTAAATCCCATCATATGCAAAATAAATGTCCTGAGGTTCATGGTCTTTCTTTTTAAACTTGAAATGATAAGTGTGGTTACGATAATCTAATTCAGTTATACTGTAATCATAATCTGGGTTTTCAAAACCGCAATCCGGGCATTTATAGCCGCCTAGCTGTCCATAATTGTAATAACTATATTCGAGGTAACTGCTACATGCAGGGCAGAATCTGGATTCAACTATGGCCTGTTCGTCGGTGCTGTACTGGTTATGTGCAACACCATAGTAAATATTCTTTTTATTCAACTTCCTAAAGTTAGAAACCAGGGGGTCGTCAGCGTTAAGGATTAGTGCTGTTTTTAAGGGTTCAAGAGCTTCTAAAATATCCTGAAATGCTTTTTCAATTTCACCATAGCGGTCCAACTGGTCTCGGAAGAAATTGGTAACCAGAACATAATCAGGTTTAAGATCTTGAGTCACCCTCTTAAATGAGCCTTCATCAACCTCAAAAATTCCCCAATCATATTCCTTTTTCCGGTCATGTAAAAAGGCACTTACCAGTCCCTGTGGCATATTTGCACCCCTTAAATTGGAAAGAACTGAGGGAAACTCCTTTCTAAATATAAAATTCAGCAAGTTGTTGGTTGTTGTTTTTCCATTGGTCCCTGTGATTATGATCTTCTTAGAGCAGCGTTCATTAACCAGTTTTAAAATATCAGGATAGATGGTCATAGCCACCTTACCAGGCATGGCACTGGCACTGCTTTTAAGGATTTTCTGGAGTATAAAAGATGCAATTTTCCCTGCAGCAACTGCAAGATAATATCTGAATCTAGAGTATTCTATATGGAATCCCACCTTTATGTGTTAAAACTAAATTGATTGGGCATTAAATGCTTTTATTGTATTTTTCTACCTGAATAATGTATGAAATATTTTAAAAACTGGTAACCTTCCATTAATTTTTTTGAACTATTATTAAAACTATTTTCAACAGCTTTTTCATTATAACTCTCAGTATTATCGGATTCACAGCCGGGTGAATACACTGCATATGGAATGGGGTCTGAAGTGTGTGTTCTAATATCGATAGGGGTAGGGTGATCAGGTAATATGGCAATGGTATAATCACCCATGGAAGGTAGTTCTTCCAAGAGTTTTCCAAGTATACGGCGGTCGATACGTTCAATGGCCATTATCTTTTCCTGAATGTCACCGGCATGACCTGCCTCATCCGGAGCTTCCACATGGATGAATACCAGATCATGATTTTCAAGGGCTTCCAGGGCGAAGTTCACCTTACCACAGTAATCAGTATCATAATAACCAGTTGCACCAGGAACACGAACATTGGTAAGACCAAGGTAGGTTCCAATTCCTTTAATAAGGTCTACACCAGTAATGGTTGCACCTTTAAGGCCATAATTATCTGCAAATTTAGTCATCTGGGGTTTGATCCCCTGCCCCCATAACCATATCATATTAGCTGGCTTTTTGCCTTCATGGAGCCTTTTTTTATTTACAGGATGTTTCAATAGGACATCCGATGATTTATGCATTAATTCATTGAGCTTCGTTGATATAGGATCATTTCCTGGTTTTAAGAGATGTTCAGAGATTGGTTCTCCAACCACATCATGGGGGGGTGTTGATTTAAGAGCAGCAGAAGCCGTATCATTATAAACAAATAAATGCCGATAACTGGTTCCCAGATAAAATTTTCCATAACGATAGAAGGACTGATTTAAGGCTTCTATAAGTTGTGACGCCTCTGCCGTACTAATATGTCCAGCATTAAAGTCAGCAAGAATGCCTTCTTCTTCGGTTATGAAGTTGCAACGAAATCCCACATCATTATCTGTAAGTTCAGCCCCAATACTGGCAGCTTCTAATGGACCACGGCCAGTGTAATACTTCTTAGGATCGTAACCCATTATGGACAGGTTTGCCACATCTGAACCAGGTTCCATTCCCTCTGGGACTGTTTTCAACATTCCGCATGAACCATTTTTTGCTATAAAGTCCATATTAGGAGTATGTGCCCTTTGCAGTGGTGTTTCACCATCCAGTTCTTTGAGGGGTAAGTCAGTCATCCCGTCTCCAATAACCACAACATATTTCATTAAATATCTCCTGAAACTACAAAATTATTAAAAAAGTTTTATTGAAAAATTTACAATTTACACAAATTTTATGTGTTATTTTCGAATTTTCCAGATGCTTACAATATCACTTAAAATGGCAGAAGCAGTTTCCACTGAGCCTGCACCTTTCCCAACCACAGTTACATCATCTGCCAGGTCAGTTTTAAGGGTGGCAACGTTAAGTGTGCCTTCTACTGCAAAGGGAGAACCCAGTCGAACCAGGCGTGGTGATACTTCCAGAGCATCAGGTGAAGCTTCTCCAATGAGTTTAATAAGTAAACCTTCTTTTTTAGCAAGTGCTATTGATTCGGAGGTTATTTTGGAGATGCCTTCCACTTCCACATCTTTTAGAGTTACTGGCAGGTTAAGTACAGAGTTTGCCAGTATCACGATTTTACAGGCTGCATCAATACCTTCCACATCCTGGTAAGGGTTTGTCTCTGCAATTCCCATTTCTTGGGCCTCTTTCAGGGTTTGTTCATAAGATGAACCCTCATTAGCCATCCTTGAAAGAATATAATTGGTGGTTCCGTTCAGAATTCCATATATTGATTCTATCTCACATCCAGCCAGGGTTTCATGGGCGAAGTTGATAATTGGCATGGCCCCCCCAACAGATGCTTCGAATTTAAATTCTACTCCATTCATTCTGGCACAATCTGCCAGATCCTGGAATGATAAGGCAAGGGGACCTTTGTTGGATGTTACCACATCTTTACCATCTTCCATGGATTTCATGATATGGCTCCGGGCAGGTTCACCATCATCTATATCTGTGGGGGTGACCTCTACCAGGCAATCGTATTCCACCTCATCTAAGACTTGGAGACTGTCAATATCAGGGTGACCGTAATCAGGATAAAGTGCGACTTTGCCAGTGTCGTTCTTTGTCTGGATTAGTAATTCTTCATCCAGACCAGTTTCACAAATAGCGGCTCCTGAACGATCACATACTGCAACAATCTGGGGATTGAGTTCATATTTATTTTTCAAATAGTCTTTTTTCATGGATATGACACGAGCCACGCCTTGTCCCACCGCTCCGAAGCCTAAAATAATAATTTTCATTAGATTCACCATTTATATTTAACTTAACCATTCAGACTTCATTAATAACCAGAAAGCCTTTTTCAGCCCCGAGTTTTTTGATATTTTTCAGTACTTCTTTCCTGAGTCCGAAATCTGCTTCTATAACCATCTTAGTTGCCGAGTTTTTGGGTTCATCTGACATTTTGAGATCAAGATCAGCCACTTTAACACTTTTCAGTTGATTTAATTTGGATACTGTGTCCTGGAGATCTTCTTCTACAATGTCACCCACCAGTACTGTGGTGATTTGTTCCTTACGGAGCACACCATCAACTTCCAATATTTGAATGTCTTTAGATTCCAGAGCGCCCATAACCTTATCCAGGGTTTCTTTATCTCCTTCTATAGTTATCTGGACGGGCACAGTACCTCTTTCAGTTTTAACATCTCTCTGATGTATCACGGCAACAATATTGGCACCTAACCTGCCCATGGGCTCAAGAACTTCTAATAGTTGTCCTGGTACGTCTGGAACATCCAGTACTAAGTTGAATCTCATTTCACCCACTTTCCTTTCTCAACTATTAGATTTCCATCCTCATCAACGTTGGTGTTTCTCATTATCTTTGTAGAGTCCTTCTCCTCAGCACAGTCTTCTCGTGATAAATTAACGTTGTCAACCATGTAATGGGTTTCTTCCAGGTCAGGTATATTCTTTAAGGCTTCAGAAAAGCTTTTAAGTATGTCTTCTGCCTCTTTTTCAATTTTCAACTTTTTTCACTCCTGCACTTGTCTATGGATATAATGATTTTTTAGCATTTCCTTTTTTTTGATCTTATAAATTTGATATCAGGTTCAATATCAATTATTTATACTTGAATTTTTATGAATTTAAATGTCTATAAAGTTAAAGGAATTTTTCAACTCCTGCATGTAAACTGAATCTTTTAGTATACTCCGGGTAAGTATTTTATGAATACCTGATCCATACTGTGCAGCCTTTTTTGGTCGCTCCACAATTTCCTGAGGAACTCCTAAGTCCATAGCCACTTCTCTCAAGATACATTTACGCAATCGGTCATTTACGTCATTAATCTTGTATTTCATGGGTGTATTCATGGCTATATTTATAATTTGTAGATCTAGATAGGGAACTCTTAATTCCACACTGTGAGCCATGGTTACTTTATCATCGCGCTCCAGATTAACATGGTAAAGATTTTCAACATCATTCCTAAGATCTTCTTGAGTTTTCTCACCTTTTTCAGTGTAAAATTTAAGGTAGCGATGATAACCAGCGAATAGTTCATCAGCACCCTGTCCAGATAACATAACACGCAGGCTGTTTCTATGGGCCATCTCAGCTGCCAGATATGCAGTCATACCCACTCCTAATTTCATAATGTTCCATTCTTCTATGGCATTTAATACGTGAGGGATGCATTTTCTGACCACATCCTCGTCAACCACTTTGGTGTGAATGGGGAGCCCCATATGGTCTGCCACTTTCATTGCAAAATATACATCAGGTGAACCTTCACTACCCACTGTGTAAAGTTCAGTTTCAACTCCCAGATCATTGCATACCACAGTTAGTATAGTACTGTCCACCCCGCCTGAGAAAGGGATTCCCACTTTTTTCAGACCAGTCACTCTTTTTTCAACGGATTTTATAATGCTTTCTTTTAGAATATTTTTTAAATCATCTCTATTTTGGATGAATCTTTCAGCAGACAACTTTTTTGACAATAAGTTATTTTTTAGAGGTTTTAGTTCCTGGTTGTGAAGCATGCAGTCTGGTGGTAGACTGTGGGTTTCATCTATACCCACTTTCCACAATGCCTTTCTTTCAGATGCAAATCCTGAATAACCATTATATGAACCATAATATAGAGGTTTTACTCCAAGGGGGTCTCGAACTGCCACTAAATCTTTTCCATCATAAGCTGCAAATGCGTAATCACCATCAAGCTCTTTTAAAACGTTAGGGATACAGATGGGCAGGTTACCATTGTAGTATCGTGTTATCAGTGCTAATATGATCTCTGAATCGCTATCAGTTTTAAACTCGTAATTAATTGTTTGTTCGAGTTCACCACGTAAATTTTCATGGTTATATATTTCGCCGTTGCATGCCAGAACTATTTTTCCTTCTTTTAATGGTTGGATAACATCAGAACCAACAATAGATAGGAGGTTATGTCCAAGACCAAATTTTCCTTGGGGTATATCCAGATCATCTAAGTTACCATAAGATATAGTGCCATCCACATACACTCCGGACATATCAGGTCCCCTGTGTTTTAGGGTTAGTAACATCTCACGCAATTTATCTCTGATTTTTTCCCCAAAGATACCGGTTATGGCGCACATATTATAAAATCCTAGATTAGCGTTTGTTTTAAAATAATTTTGGATAATATATAAAAATTATATTTTAAACACAGTATATTTTTTTTATTATTTGTCTTCTAATATGATATCTAAATCATCCAACCGACTTCTTATGGCATCAGAGAGTTCCCAGTCTTTCTTTTTTCTGAGTTTTTTTCTAATGTCAATAATGATATCTACCAGTTCGTCTTCCAGATGTCCTTTGGAGTTTTTTGGTTGGGACGTGAAATTTAAACCTAAAATATCAGAAATTTCATTAAAGAAAAACTTGATGTTCTGCACTGACTTTTGGGAGATTTCCCCCTGTCTTATATTTTGATTGGTGGCTCTAATAAAATCAAAAATGAGTGAAAGTGCTGATGGAGTGTTAAAATCGTTATCCATGGCTTCCAGAAACTTAAATTTGGTTTCTTCTAATAATCTGTCAATTTCTTGGTTTTCCTTGGTTTCAGGAATACTATTATGGGGTGATGATTCATCTGGCGAGGGTTCATCTAGTGAAGAATCATCTACATTTAACAGTTCCTCTAGGGTTTCGTAGAATTTGTATATCCTATTCAAACTATTATGGGATTGTTCCAGAATTTCCTGGCTGAAGTCAATGGGGCTGCGGTAATGTGTAGATAATACAAAAAATCGGAAAACATCTGGTGAATATTTTGTGAGGAGTTCTTTAATGGTGATGAAGTTTCCCAGAGATTTGGACATCTTCTCACCCTTCACATTTAAAAAACCAGTGTGCATCCAGTATCGGACCATTGGTTTTTGGCCTGATGCTGATTCCATCTGGGCGATTTCTGCTTCATGATGGGGGAATATCAGATCCAAACCACCCCCATGAATGTCGTACTGAGGTCCGAAGTACTCTTCAGTGATTGCAGTGTCTTCAATATGCCAACCTGGACGTCCCGTGCCCCAGGGAGAATCCCATGTGGGTGTTTCATCTTTTTTCTTCCAGAGAGCAAAATCTTCTGGATTTCTCTTGCTGGAGTCTGGGCTGATTCTGTGCACATTCAGATCCTCGATTTTGCGGTTGGATAGCTTACCAAAATCCGGATATTGTGATATGTCAAAGTAAACTCCAGTATCAGTTTCGTAGGCGAATCCAGCCTCCAGTAGGGTTTCAATTTGGACTATGATCTCTTTTATGTGTTCAGTTGCCCGAGCATAAAAATTTACATTTTCCACTCCCAGGGTCTTCATATCCTGGAGGTATTTGGCCTCAAATTCTCTGGCGAGATCTATTGGATCTTCACCTGTGGAAACTGCCCTTTTAATTATTTTGTCATCTATATCCGTGATATTCTGCAGGTAAAAAACACTGAAACCACGATATTTAAGGTAGCGTGCTATGATGTCAAAGGAGATGTAGGTCCGGGCATGTCCAATATGCGAATTATCGTATACTGTTGGTCCGCAGACAAATAGTTTTACCAGGTTTTCTTTCATTGGTTTGAAAGTTTCTTTGCTACGGGTGAGTGTATTGTAAATTTTTATCATTTAATCACTTGAATATTAACTAATCTTCTTTCTCCGGTGGTTTGGATTTATATCATCCGTTCTTTCCAACGTCATATCTACCCCTAACTACACCCATTATATAATAAAAGCCGAGATCGGGATTTGAACCCGAGTATCATGGTCTGCAGCCACGCACCTAGCCGCTCGGTCATCTCGGCAAAAAAGAACCTTAAGATTATTTTAGCATAACCCTATTTGAGTTTAACGTTTTCTTTAATTAGGTTACTGGGCCATATTCCCCATTCCTTTTTTGGTCTAGTAACTAATTCCCATTTACAACTCAATTACAGTTATGTTCTCTATTCATGCTGTTATATCTAGATAACAGAAATAACTAATATTCTTTAGTTTTATAAATAGGGAATATATAGGTCATATTTCCACTATTGTATGAAGTATTTTGGTATAAATTCTTTTGTTTTAAATTTCAAAAATTAAAAAGGAATAAACCCGTGTTAATCAACCTTTTCGCCGGCTTCAGGGCCGGGTTTGACTGAGTATACATCGGTTACTTTAACCACTATTGCTGCTTTTGGGTTCAGTTTGGTCATTACATTCTGAGCCCATTCCACTACTTCTTCAAAGATTTTACCTGATTTGAATATTTTTGCAGTTCCTTTAATCTGGTAAGGATTCTTTTGAGCATCTTTGGTAACAATGGCCACATTGGGATTTTCTTCAATGTTTTTACGAGTTTTTTTCATGTAGTTATCTGCAATCAATATACTCTCATTGTCAATGGGCCTTGCAAAACCTATGGGAACAACATTAGGAATCCCTTCGCCGCTTGCTGTTGCCAAAAATACTAAATCCTTTTCTATTGCATCCATCATCTCATCAGTCATGGTCATTTAATCACCTGAATTTGAAAACAGTGAACATATGATTTATAATAATTAATACGTTTTTCAATAACATTAAAACTATCCATGGAGAAACATATCATTGTATAAATAGAAAAATGGGATATCAATACAACAAAAACGCGATTATAAACATCGTTGAAAAAATAGAATGATATTTAGCAATACCACTATACTAAGGCATTAACATATATGATATTTAATATTTCATCTTCTAATGTTCTATTTTTTTTCCATCAGCCTTCTGACAGCTTCATCAAACAATATTATTGACTTTTCAAGTACCAGTTGAACAGAATAATTACATGAATGTCGCAGATTTATGATATTTTTGGCCTTACCATTTGATTCAATAAGAACCAGCGGGTAACTTCGACATACTTGTGGTCTTGAGTTATATATGCTGCAACAGTTGGTCTCAGGATCAACGAATTTACAGGGCTGAATTTCTTTGAGTTCGTAATGTTCCGGGTATAATTTGTTGCGAATGATTCCCTTTTCCAGATCTGAATTGAAATTCAGGAGGATATTCAGTTCATCCTTATGGATGAATATGGATTCTGATTCTCTGCAGCATCTTCCACAAATGGTACACCATTCTGGATGTTCCTTGGCCAGTTCATAATTTGATTGGCCGCCTATTGCATCTAATCCAAGGATGTCGGCAAGTGCTATTATTTCCTTAAGGTCCCCTTTACTAACCCCTAATTTCTTGTATTTTTTGACAGATCTTTTCTTTTTCAACCTCTGAAAAACAGCCTTCTCCAGAAGTTCAACCTCTTCAGGAGAATTTTCGCCTTCTTCTGAATTCAAAGCTCTTTGTCGGAGCTCATTAAACAGTTCCTTATCAATAAGAAGATCCCTTAACATGATGACACTCACTTATAATAGCTATTTAAATAAAATATATAGTCCATATTAATTATTTATATTAAAAAAATCATCGTCTTTCCAGTGGATATCACATTAATTTTTTTGGTCAGCTTCATGGTACTGGGCCAGTAATTCTTTCTCTTCCTCTTTTTTAGGAAACATGGAGTATACGATGGCCGCTCCAATAATAATGGCAATCATCCCCGCAAAGTAAGCCCAATGACCTCCAACTAAAAATGAATATTTTGCTGCAGCAATGATCTGGCTTGAATATTCTGGATGACCCTGTGCTAGGGCAGCAGCACTGGAAAACGATTTTTGGAGAGTTGCTTCAATACCACTGGTTATTTTATCCTGGGCAGAGGCCGGTAAATGACTGATCTGTGATGAAATAGACCTGGCATAACCTGCTGTCAGGATTGCTCCAAATATGCTAGTCATAATAGCACCGCCAAAGTCACGTTGCAGATCTGCTGTTCCAGAAGCCATACCCACCCTTTTAACAGGAACTGAACCAGTAAGAGAATGGGAAGCCGGAGTTCCAGCCAATCCCACTCCTATTCCCACCAGTGCATAAGCCAGTCCCACTTTCCAGTAAGGTATATGATCTTTCCATAAAAGCAGCATAGTCAAAAAACCTAAGAAACAGAACAAATAACCGGCCAGTAATGTAAATCTTGAACCATGGGATTCCACAAGCTTGGCAGAGTATGGTGCTACCAAAATCATTAGTATAGCTGCTGGTAAAATTGAAATTCCAGCATCCAGGGTTGAGTATCCTAAAACGTTTTGTAAAAACTGCTGACCAACATACATGGCACCCATCAGAGCCCCGAAAACTATGATCCCAGCAGATGCCGCCACTGCAAAGATCCTTCGACTGGCAACTTCAAGGTCAAACAGAGGATTTTGAACACTCTTCTGACGCCTAATAAACAAGATACCCCCAAAAGCAGCGATTAATGATAAGCTGATAATCAAAATTGATGAGTCACGTACTGGGATGAAATTAATTGCCAGAATTAATGTTCCTAAAAATATGAGGGATAAAATACCTCCAATATTGTCCACTGGAGTTACAGTCTCATTAATATGTGATGGAATGAACTTTATAGCCATGATTAGAGCCACCACAGCAAGAGGTAATGTAATAAGAAACACAGATCCCCAGTCAGCAAATGTGAGGAAATATCCGGAGATTAAAGGCCCGAGAGCGGCAATAGCGGCTCCCACACCAGACCATAATGCAATAGCCCGGGTTCGTTTCGGATCTGACCACAAAGCAGCGATAAGTGCCAGAGTTGTTGGAAAAGCCATTCCTGCGGCTAAACCACCAATAATACGGGCAAAAATAAGGATTTCAATGGATGGTGCGTAACTGGCAATTAAGGATGAGGGTATAGCCATTAGGGTTCCAATAATCAACATCATCTTCCGACCGTGATGATCACCCAAAGCACCGAACCATAGAACTGATGCAGCCAGACCCAGAGAGTAGCCCACTGCCACCAGATTAATCTGAACCTGTGAAGCATCAAAAGCAAGACCTATGGAAGGAAGAGCAACGTTAGCCACTGACAGGTTAAGATTTGCAACAGCTGCCACCAGAATAAGAGTAATTAAAGCCAACATTCCTGTTTCAGTATCTTTCTTTGCTGCGGGTGTTGCAACCATTTTTATCATCTCTCATAATCCATTCAAGCAAAAAAATTCTTTCATTTAATTAATTTAAGTGTTGAAATGGCATTATCATATTCATCTTCCACACCAATATTATCCAGGGCTTCTAAAACCTGAGATAACTCAGCATGAGTCTCAGGATGGCGTGGAACTGCAGAACAACCACTATCTGGAAGTATTGAAATATCATAAGTTCCAATCTTCTTGGCAATATTCTCAATTTCCACCTTATCCAAGCCAATCAAGGGACTCAAAACCGGCATTAAAGTGGAGTAGCGAGTTGCTAAAATATTGGGCAGTGTTTGTGATGCTACCTGTCCTAAACTACTGCCGTCAACAATAGCCAGAGCATTCTCATCTTTTGCTAACCTTTCCGCTATCTGGTACATTCCACTTTTACACAACACACAGGTCATCCGATCCGGGGCTTCATCAATACATTTATGGAGATAATCACCATAATCCACCTGATAAAGTGTTAATTTCGCACCGGCAGAATATTCTTTTAGTTTCTGGTAAATTTTCAGGATTTTATCATTAGATCCAGACGAGTAAGGATAAGTGTTAAAATTTAGAAGCGTGACACTGCAACCCCGTTTCATCATTAAGAAAGTGGCCACAGGAGAATCAATACCACTGGAAATCAAGGATATAACCTTGCCCTGTGTTCCTAAAGGTAGTCCGCCAAGTCCCTGAATTTTCTGGTTGAAAATGTAAGTCTTATCACCCCTCACTTCCACAAATAATTCAAAATCAGGATTTGAAAGGTCAACTTTGGATTCTGTAATCCCGTAAACAACTGAACCACAGTATGCTGCCATTTCCTGGCTGGTAAAGTCATGTTCACCCACCCTCCGGCACCTGATAGCAAATGAATCCTCAGAAGAAAAAACACCTTTATCAACCAATTCATTAATGTATAGTTCAATTAGTTCTTTAATTGAATCATGATCAGTCTTTGTCACGGATGCTGGGCTGTACGAAACTATACCTGGAATTCTTTGTAGATATTCAACAGCTTCACCCAGATCCTGAGGATAGATAAATATTCGACCCTGTTTTAATTTGACATCTCCATCAATAACTGTTTTGATATTTTCTATGAGCTTACGCTCAAATTTCCCTCTCACTTTAGGACTTTTAATCCCAATTTCCCCATATCGAACTATTATAAGTTCATCCAGCATGTTATGGCTCCATAAAATAAGAAAACATATATAAAATAGAAATTAGGGAAGAAAAGCAAAAAAATTAAGAATTATTTCCTTGCTTTAGCCACTTTCCTGGCTATTACCAGTTCTCCAATGGCAATTAGTCCCACGAAGAATTTTTCCAGCCCTCCGGTGGCCCAGATTGCTTCGCCAAATGTGGCGTCTTTTATTCTTTTTTCATAATCCTGGGCGGTGACTCGTTTACCGGTTCGTCTCTGGGTTACAATGGCTGATGCTTCCATTAATTCGTCCCAGCTAACTCCTTTAAGTTCATCTTCCATGGCCTTGAATATTTTGGTGACTTTAATTTCATAGAGGCTGGAAAGTGTTTTAACAATATCAAAGGTACGCACCACACCAACTACCACTTCATCATCATCCAGGACAGGTATGCTGACTACCTTGTGCTGCGATGCCTCCAGCACAGCTAATCGAGCAGGATCATTATGATGCACATGTACTATATCCTCTTTAACATGCATAACATCTGCAACCTTTTTTTTACCTTCCCTGAATCCCCTGGTAACATCAAGGGATGTGATCCATCCAATGAGTCTTTTATCACCATCAACCACAGGTGTGGTGAATTTACGTTTTTCCTCCATTAGAATGGAGATTTCTGCCAGGTCCTGATCAGGGGATACCACTATAAAATTTTTGTCCATAATTTCCTTAACTAACACTTACATCATCTCCAGTTTTAGAGCTCCTACCGGGCACTTTGTAGAACAAACTTCACATAAAATACATTTATCCTGGTCCAAAACCACCCTGTCCCCATCCAGTTTAATGGCATCCACCGGGCAGTTTTCTTCACAGACCTGGCACTGTACGCAGGTTTCCTGATCAACCAGGAGTTTTTTGATCTTAATCACAGGCCCCAGTTCTCTGATTAGTTCTATGGAACCTTCAGGGCAGACATTGGCGCAGGCCCCACACCCCACACAGGCGTCCTTATCAATTTGAGCTATTCCTCCTTCTGGGACAGTAATAGCTCCCGTAGGGCAGAATCGAACGCAAGTTGCACATGACTCACATTTTTCAGGATTCACATTGATTTCTTTCATGCGCAGTCTACGATGAGGCACTTTCAGATCTTTAAGATGATATTTAACTTCATCATCTTTCACATGGGCGCTGCTTTCAATGACATGAATACAGTTTACTGGACATGTTTGGGCACATATCTCACATTTAACACAATTATCCAGTATTCTGGCTGGTCTGGCAGATTTAGAATCTTCAATGGCATTTACTGGACATTCTTCTACACATAAGTTGCAGCGAACACATTCCGGGGATATGGTTATAAATTTATCATCCAGTATACAATCTTCAATTTCTCCTGTATATTTCTCATGACTATCTTCCAAGTCACGAGATTTGAGTGCAACCTCCCCTTCAAATACATCTTTCTTCTTTTTGAATGTCACGTCCATTTTAACACCATTTATATTCTCTACCCAGCTGATTATTCCTGTTCTTTTTGTTTATATTTTATTTACTTATTCATCTATTATTATTTTATTTTTATCAATCCCTTGAAAATCTTAGTTGAAATTACAAGTCAATTTATCTTATCTAATGAACTAATCATTAGTTTATCTTATCCTATCAACCGCTGATTTTGATGGGAGGCCGGTGGTAGCTCCTAATTCCTGCACACAACACGATGCAACGAAGTTCCCGATCATAGCTGATTCTTTGATATTTTTACCTTCAAGAAGTCCGTAAATGAATCCTGAGTTGAATGCATCCCCTGCACCAGTGGTATCCCTGCAATCCACATCGTAAGCTTCAAGAAGATATGTTTTAACACCATCAGTAACTAAACAACCCTTTTTCCCCTGTTTAATGACTAATATTTCAATTCCATAATTTAATATGGTGCTTATTTTCACATCCTGTCCCTCTCTTGAGGGTAATAAAAGATCTAACTCACCCTGATTTATTAACAGTATATCTGTTCTTTGAAGGATAGTTTCCAGTGCGTTTATTCCTTTAGATGCATTGATCATTCCCGGATCCAGGCTAACTGTGATCTGGTCAGGGATAGTTTCCAGTAAAGCTTCCTGTGCTTTAATAGATCCCCCCACAAATGATGTGAGATGTATAACTTTAGCATCGGATGCATATTCAAGATTAATTTCTTCAATAGTGATTTCATCGTTCACACCAGGATCAACGTATAATGCTCGCTGACCTTTAAGGTCCACATACCCATGAACTGTGCCACTTCGCCCTATTGGACTTTTAATGATTCCTTCAGTGTTCACATCTTCCTCTTGAAGGTTTCCAAGAAGTGTTTCTCCTTCCCGATCATTGGCTACTTTTCCTAGAAAGCCAGTTTCCAGTCCCAGTCTAGCCAGTCCTATGATGGTGTTAGCAGCAGACCCTCCACAACTTTCGTGTAAGTTTATGATATAGCCTTCTTCATCTTTACAGGCTATCTGGTTAACCTGGAAGAGTCTGTCCAGGTTCAATGCTCCGAATCCAATAACATCAAGCGTCATGGGAAATCACATCCAGGTTCATGGGAACAACTCTTTTAGATGAATTTTATAATCTCCCAACTGTCCACCGTAATTACCTGCCGAGATACCCAGAACATCATCATATTCCAGCATAACTTCAATACCTGCTTTCATGGCTTTTTTAAGACTTTCCAGATCAAGTCCGTTTATAACTATTTCCGGTATGTACGCCACGCCTCTGGGAACTCTGGATTCTTTACCAAGTATACTTTGAAGTGTGGGACAGTAGGGGTGGTTGGTTGTGGGGCCAATCCAGGGATAATTGGTTTCAGGCTTGGAAGCAGCAGAACATATGTCAAAGGGAGTAATAACTCCTTTAACTGACTCTATTGCTTTAAGAGCCTCCCTACCGCATTCTAAGACTGATTTTTTGCTGTTACAGTAGTACCAGAAGTTCGCTCCCATAATTCCTTTCATGTATCCAAGTTCTCTTTCTATGAGAAAATCGGGTATGGCAATGGGCACCACAATCATATGCCTTCCGTATAATTCTTCTTCCCATTCATATCCATCTCCACAGTGCCCTACATGTTTCATGGTATCAATGAAACCTGCAGGATTGATTGATGCATCGAAAATGGATGTGAAAGGCTTCACCAGGATGTCCTGCCGGATACGGTATGAAAGTTCCACTTCGAACTTTTCAGGATCCTCTTTATCATACCAGAACTGTATTATCGCTCCTTTACGTCCGTCAGGAGTCTGATTTTCGTTTAACCAGCATTCTATACCTCCTTCCACCCGGCCGATCACTGTTCCAGGAGTGGAAGTTGCATCATAGGCTGCTCTTTTTAGGGTTTCATCATCATCGGCAGTGACAATAACTCTACAACATATCCCCTTAAAAGCCTCAGCATAAGTGTCCTCAATTTTGCCCCAAAATGGTTTTTTTGACGAATCAGACATTTATCCCAGGCCTCCTATTGATTCTCCCCTTACTTGTTTACGGAACGAGCTGCTGTCAGTAATCAATTCATCGAGATTTTCGGGAGTGATTAATTCCATTCTTGTATTTGTTTTTCCAAGTTCCATGGCCAGTTCCGGGTTAACATCGAATTTTTCCATTGCCAGTTCTGTATTTTCCCCAAATAAACTGGCAAATTCCAGCACCACTCTACTGTCATATCGGTTGAACAGATCAGTTATAATAGAAGTTATAAGTGTATTATCGGAAATAATAGCTATTGATGCATCTTTAAGGGCATATTCATTACCATTAAATGATACGGCCAGACCATCATTTTGTCTGGCATAGCGGAGTGGCTCAACATCGGTTATGCTGTCCCCAATATACATTAAGTCCTGGGGTTTGAAATTGTATTTGGTGATAATATCCAGGACAGCCTCTTTTTTTGCTTCCCCTCCTACTGGTTTAACCTCATAGAAAAGGGAACCAATTTCCATCTTAGGAATTTCTTCCCAGAATATACGTTCCAGATTCTCAAATTCAGGGTTTTGGATGATGGATAAATGGAATTCTTTTAGCTTAATTTCATCTTCTTTATTGAGGGGGTGGCTTTCCAGATCCAGACGTGTACAGTAACAGTGGTCAAATGGGAACTGGGTTAAATCACAAAGAGCCCGGATATATGGTTCATAGCTGGTGCTAACAATAAAGGAGGGCATGGTTTGATTTACCTGGCTCATAGTTTCCAGGGCACCAGGTATCAACAAAACATTCCTGGATGAAAAATCCTCCATATTAGCATTAGTAGCACCATACGCCTTTAAAAATGGTAATATTAGTTTTAAAGTGTCACCAGCATTATATCCTGGTCTTTTAATTTCATCAGCCAGTATATCATCATATCGACTAATTATCTGGAAAAATTTTTCACCATCATCTATGAAATGACCAGCCAGTTCAAAAGCATTGTCATTTACGGATATTGGCCCTTCACAGTCAGAAACAAAAAATTTATTACCCAATTGACATCCTCCTATGGACGATAGGATTTCATTATTTCAGAATCAATTTTATGAATCTTTTGAGCGAAGTTCAACTGCTCTGGTAGGGCATATGCTCTGACATTCCCCACAAAAGATGCATTTGTCATGATCTACCACGACCTCATCGTTTTCCAGGGTCATAGCATCTACTGGACATTTATTCACACACACTCCACATCTTTGACAGGCCAGTGAATCTATTATCACTTCTCCTTCAGATGGGCCAAGAATTTCCCGTCTTTTGAAGATAATACGGCCGTTTTCCACGTGGAAAGACTCTTCTTTTAGGGTGATGGCCTGGAAAGGACAGGTCTCAACGCACTGGCCACAATAAACACAATCATCTCCAATATGAACCGGTGAGGGCATCTCAAGTTCGATACATTCAACTGGACACTCTTTAATGCAAGCCCCACAGCCAATACAGGTGTCTTCAATAACCCTTATTTCCCGATGTGGTGAAGTAACCTGGATTATCTCACAGACATTTCCAATATCAAGCTTGTCACCCACAAGAGCTTTTATTTCAGCTTTAACCAGATCTGTCACGTCTCTGGTGAATTCGGGTTCTTTATTATTGTAACTTACTTCACGGGTGATTTTATTTAGAATAGAATTAATCTTGACACTTTCTTGAGATAATTTTTTGCTCTCCTTTTCAAGAAGTTCAGAAACAATATCCATAGTTTTTATCTTATTATACCTTTCATATGCTCTTTTTCTGGAGGAGTATCTGATGGCAGTGGAAGGACAAGTGTCCATACATTCCTCACACCTTGCACAGTAAGAGGGATTAATGTATGGTAATTTACTCATTTTAGACACATTAATTGCACCCTTGGATGGGCAGACTCTGGTGCATGTCATACAACCAATGCATTTTTTATCATTAACCACAATGGCTTTACCACCAACCACTGAGCGTGGGAGGATTTCACCATACTTTATGGCCTCTGTGGGACAAACACGGGAACAATAACCGCAACGAATGCACTTATCCTCATCTATTTCACTATGAGCTTCTTCTTTCCCTGAAGAGATGAAATGAATGGCTCCGGTACGACAGGCATCAACACATGCACCGCACTGTCTACATAACTTGGTGTTAATGTTAGGAACATTCTCTCTTCGGGGTTTGGAGAGAGTGGTTTTAATACTGATGGCATCGTAAGGACAAGCATTTCTGCAAAGAACACATCCAAAACATTTATCATCAATTTCTACATGCTTATCTGGTAGGACTTCATGAACAGCATCTACTGGGCAAGCTTTAAGGCATGGCCTCTCACTGCAGGAGGCGCATTTTTCCTGGTCTATCTCATATTCAACTTCTACATCACGGAGTGGTTTGTAGACCTTCTTAGTTTCTTTTAATTTTTCAGGGGTATCCGATGCAGTGGGAATTTTAATCAGCTCCTATGGGTAACTGAGATGCTTTAACTGTGATATGAATAACACCATCATCTAAAGATGGTGGATCCAATAAGAATCTGGCAATGTAATAACCAGCCACACCAAATGGGCATGTCTGGTAACAGATGCTGCAGCGGAGACATTTTTCAGTATCTCTCTCAACCACATCTTCTTCTTTATTATAAGTTATGGCTCCTGATGGACATTCATTGACACATAACTGGCATCTATTACATTTCTCATCATCCCAGGTTACAATACGTAGTTTCAGACGGTCAGTTACTTTCTGGAAAATATCCAATATTATATCATCGTCTGACAGTATAGATCTGGCACGATCTACCATAACATCTATATTTAAATCAAATTTATAAACCTCATCATCTGATAAATGACTTATATCCTCTCTTTTATCCTCTATGCTCTCTTCAAGAGAGTTGACTATGATTTTAATAATATCTTTTTGTTCCTGAACATGGGCAATGTAGATTCCCTTTATTGCTCCTTTTACCGGGCAACTATCCAGGCAGTTCCCACAGGCAATACATTTGGATTGGTCAATGATAATTTTGTTATCTTCTTCAGTAATAGCACCTTCCACCTGACAGGCCTTTAAGCACTTTTTACAACGAATACAAAGATAATCATCAATAACAAACATCCTTTCGGTTGGTAAGATGGTGAAATCTTCACGAATAAGATGGTTTTCACCACAAGTAATTGTTTTAGGGTCAGTTGGGCAAACCTCTGCACAGAACCCGCAGCGAATACAACCACGGTTATTTATTACCGGATAAGTCTGTCCTTCTTCCTCAGCATTGTCCTCACTTCGAATAAGTTTTATAGCATTAGGGGCTGGGCAAGCAGCAGTACACGCACCACAAGCTATACAATACTCTGGGAAAACTTGAGGAAAATCACGGAAACGTTCAGGTGTTTCCACGATTTCAGGGTTAGTTTTAGCTATAGCGAAACTTTCAGCCCATGATTTCCGGGCAAATTCGTAAAGATACCAGATTACTGATGACATAGGCATCAACTTTTTTTGAGAAATATATTTTTTAATCTATTTGGTCAGTCTATTAAATTAACTATTACTGGAGATATTTCACTTTATGAAGCCCATCGAACTCCGTTTTTTCTCCTTTTTCATTAAGAATTATCACTCTTTCAGTACAGGCCACGCAAGGATCTACACTGGCATAAGTGGCCACTGCATCGGCAACTGTTGCCACATCCTGTAACATGTACTTACCACAAACATCAATGTTCATGATACTGGGAGTTCTAATGGAGATATTTTGTATGAGGTTTCCGTTGGTCTCAGCCATGTAAGCAACTTCACCCCGTGGTGCTTCATTTCTCCAATCTGCATATCCAGCAGGGATTTTTATTTTTTTACGCACATCTCCCGGGGGTATGTTCTCTATGACCTGTTTAATGATTTTAATGGATTCTGAGATTTCATCAAAACGGTTCATAGTCCGGGCATAGTTGTCTCCTTCTTTTCTCCATATAACTTTCCAGTCAAATTCATCCTTATAGGTATGATGGTCTTCACGAACATCATGTTTCAGACCAGAACCTCTTCCAATGGGCCCAACAGCACGGCCTTTAATGGCATCTTTCTTGCTCATTTTGCCCACATCTTTTGATCTGAGTCCTAAAAGTGGACCTTCTTCGAACATCTCAACGTATTTATCGTATTCTGCTTCTAAATTGGTAATGATTTGATAGATGCTGTTAAGGTGTTTTTCCTCAGCATCCATTCTAACTCCACCCACAACATTCCAGCCCATATTCACCCGGTTACCTGTTAATAACTCAATGGCATCCATAACCGGCTCTCTGAGGTGTAACATGTACATGAACAATGTTTCATGCTCAATAGCCTTAAAGTAAGTTGAGTTAGCAATAAAGTGACTTTGTATTCGGTCCAGTTCATTGGTTAAAGATCTTAAATATTGTGCTCTTAAAGGAACTCTTTCCCCTGCGATTTTCTCAAAGGTCTCTGCGAAGGTCTGGGTGTGAATATATGAGCATATCCCACATACTCTCTCAGAGAGAAATATACCTTTCTGCCATGTTTTACCCTTCATCACCCTTTCTATCCCGCGATGAACATATCCGAAATCAATTTCTGCACTAATAACCTTTTCTCCCTGTGTTTTAAGCTTCAGACGTACTGGTTCCTTTAATCCGGGATGTATAGGTCCTATTGGAAGTATCATGGTTTCTGCCTCCCTTTGGCTGCAATGGCATCTGGCCCTACAGCCAGTATAGCTGCCAGGATTTCTGCAGGTCGTGGTGGACAACCTGGTATTTCTGCATCTACAGGTATAAAATCGGATACTGGGGCATAAACGCTTGATCCTTCCTGGTTAAATACATCTCCAGTCAGTGGACAGTTACCGATGGCCACCACTACTTTGGGTTCTGGAGCCTTAGAATAGATTCTTTGCAGATTTTCTTTCCATTGCTCACAAACTGCTCCTGTAATGAGTAATACATCAGCTTCACGTGGATTGTTGTGCACATATATTCCATATTGTTCTAAGTCATAGCGAGGTGATAAGAGGGCTACCACTTCAATATCGCAGCCATTACATCCTCCAGTGTTAATAAGGCATACATGAATTGAACTTTTCCTTACAACATCTTTAAGGGCATCTAACATTGCTTTACCTCTATTTATCTCATTAAATATTCCAGTAAATCCTTCCTACCATTTTCAATGGCCTCATCATAAGATTTACCCTGGATTAAAACTTCTCCGGCAAGTTTATTTTTGATTTTTTCAGTTTGTTCGTCAGTTAATACATTCATCACATCAGAAAGCCAGCATAATTTCAAATCAGCATGTACTTTTTCTTTAATACAGTAATGTTTTGATGATTCATAGCGAGCGTGAAGGGCCTCTAAACTGGCCATATCTAACCTTTTTATAAGAATTTCTTTAAATTCGTCTTCGGTTATTCCAAATTCTTTTGAAAATGGTTCAATAATGTCCACTTTCCAACGATAACTATCAATGATACGCATCTTCATTGTTCGAAGAACATCATCTTCGTGGGTATTGTTTTCATCTCTGGCTTTTCCCATATCCTCATTATTCAAAGGATCACCGTCCTGATTATCCAGATAATACCTGCAATAATAATGCCTATAAATGTTTCACTCCTACCGTAACCGGGTCTCATACCCAGTACCACTGACAGTAAAAACACACCAATGGTTATGGTGATATATGGTTCTATGAAAGGGACTAATCCACTATTAATTGCCATAAACCAGCCAATTACTGCAGATATAAGGGCTAGTACATCGATATTTCCAAGGGCGTAAGGAGCATTATATTTTTTGTAACTTAGCACTAATCCCAGGATGGATCCCAGTACAAAGGAAAGTATGTAAAGGAGATAAATTGTTTCACTCATTAAATCACCATTAAACGGGACGATAAAGGTATATGAAAGATGCTATGAAAGCTAAAAGGGCCAAAATCATCCCCCAGTTTTCAACACTCTCAGATATATGGATTGTTTTTTTCTTATAAAGGAGATATGTAACTATCATTAATATGAAAACCGCCAGGGTTAGGGGTAAAACTATGATCCGCTGCAATATAACAGCCAATCCACTGGCTAGAACGGCTCCAAATGCTGCTAGGGTCATGAAGAATAATGTGTCTTTTTCTTGAATTTCCATTTTTTTATTCTCCTCATATCATAGTAGAAGTATCAGGGAACCTACCACTCCAATTATTGCAAAACTAACCTGCATCATAATGGAATGATTTGGGTTTAAGATAGGTGTTGTGGCATTGATAAAAGCCACTATTGTTGATAAAGTAACCATTCCTAAGAGGTATAATAGTGGATTTAGACCTCCAATAAAAACTGTTAAAAACACCCACAAAAGCATATACCATGCTATTGACTCTGACATCATCAGATAACCCCTGAGTAATCCGAAGTGCTCAGTTTCGTAACCGGAGATAATATCTTTACCTTTAGTTATAGCGAAAGGGGAATAAGGGGCTTTTGATAGTATTAGAACGAAAAACATGGCTGCTGCCAGGGGTATGCTATATATTAATGGGCCGTTAGCAGTTTGGAAACTGATAATTTGAGATAGGTCCATGGTTCCAGTTTTGAAGTAGATAATGATCAGCACTGCAAATAGAGGAACCTCAGCTGCTGCTGAGAAAACCGCTCGCACACAGCTTAATTTACCATAAGGTGAGCCAGATGATGAACCTGCATTGTGTTCCACAATCTTGTGTAGAGCGTAAATAGCAAAGATCAGTAACAGGGATCCCTGGGTAACAGGACCAACAATAACCGCAGAAACCCATATCACACATAACATGGCAGTTATAGCGATGTAAAATGGCATAGCTGCAGTTTTAGGGAACGATGATTCTTTAACGAAGAATTTAAAGGTATGAAGGAGGTGTTGAATGACAGGGGGGCCTGGTCGCATTTGTATTCTGGCCATTATTTTCCTCTGCAATCCGAAAAGGACACTTCCCACCAGAAACGCGATGAGAACGTTCAACAGAATGTTTGCCATAAGATTCAATATGATCACCGATTACTTAGTCAATTTTTTTTTTAATGGTTAATATCCGATAAATGGTTCTCTGGTTTTATCTTCTTCGGCTTCCTTAGGACCTTTTTTCATTACTATTAATCCAAAGGAGAGTATTCCTGAAGGTATGAATATAATGGAAATACCATAAACGACCCAGTTGGCCGGGTTAAACAGGAGGCCATAGGCTATTGCTGCTACTGAGATGATGAATATTAAATAACTTGATATCTGTAATTTATCCATTATTTTCACCGATTACCCTTTTTCTTTAAATTTCACTGTATTAATTCATAACATTAGAATGGTTTATTAATGATTAGAAGTATTTCAATCACTCTCACAATTACCAGGAGTGAACTCAGGTGTATAATTAGAAGGAATGGGGAACCGGGAGTTCGAAACATCTCTGCCTTGGTTGCGTAGAATGGCGCCACTCCAGTTTCACCAGCCACTCCAATGAATAAAAGGAGTGAACCGAATAGCATCATGAAAGTGGTGGGGATATTCACAATTTCCAGTAGACTGATGGTTCCAGCTGATGCCAGGATCATTGCTGCCCCTCCAAATAATGGTAAAACTGCTATCATGGCCACCAAACCATACTGGAAAGCAGCATCCAATACATCCACCTGTTTAACTGCGGCAACAATACCTATGTTAACTATACCAATAAGGCACACAAATAATATGAAGTTGAAGAGGTCTCCGGTTATCATTGCTCCTGCAGTTGCCAGACCACATACTATTGCCAGGAATCTTCTTATCTTGAATTCTTTCTGATCAACTTTTACTTCTTTGTCTTTTAAAGTCCCGAAATCAGCTTCAACCTGGGTTTCAGTCTTGCTTATGGCGATGATGGTGGTAAAGGCCAGTGTACTGGCAAACATGAAAAGGTTAAGAGGAGCCAGATATAGGACAATATCTCCCAGGGGAATGTATCCCAATAATTGTTGGCCCAGTATCGTGATATCCATTTTTTTTCTCCTAAATATTTATTTTTACTTTTTGCTGAATTCCTCTCGACCAATAACACCTATGAGGCCTGCTTTAAATGCAACTTTGATGAAAATACCGAACGCTGCCAGGAACAATGCCAGTAACCAGTACTGGGGGAATACGAAGAATAAAAGGAATCCTACCAACCATAAGCACCATGCAATACCTGATACTCCAGCAATTCCTTCCCAAGTGTCTGCTGGAACTCCACGCATTCTTTTGGAGAGAACGTACACCAATATGCCCCCCCCAGCTACAGCTCCCCCTGTAAATCCGCTAAGGAAGGCTCCGTATGCTATTAATATTATTGCTAAGAATGTGGGGGCTGTGGTCATAACTTCCATATCCATTGACAAAGGCAATGGGATTAATTCAGCACTTTTACCTTTCTTCTTCATCTCTCTGCTCATAAGTATCTCTGAAATGGCCAGTATCTCTGCCAGTTCCACCACCAGTCCGGGCAGTATTAGTGCTTCTGCCAGATCAGTTCCAACAGCAGCCACAAGTATCAACATGCCTATGCCCACAATATCAGTGAGTATCAGGGCACTTAAATCATTTTTCTGGTAGGCAATAGCCATGAGGCCTATGAGCCCCACTATTAAACCGGTGAATATTGCCGGGACGAATAGTGAAACCACTACCGGGGAAACAAGGGTGGGAATGATTAATGATGCACTCATTCTTCTTCCCTCCTTCTCATGGTGAAGTTTAAGGCTACCCATGATGCCACTACAAAGGCCATCATCAGAATGCTGGACTCGAGTATGGTGTCAAATCCTCTGGAATAATATAATATTTCATCTATTAAGCCACCAGGGGATGAATAAATGGATGTGCCGTAATAGGGGGTGGTGTTGCTTACACCTATTGCAATGGGGGACATGTAACTGGTTACCATTCCTGCTTTCTCTGAGAATTGAGGATACTGGGATCTGACGATTCCCGGTTCTTTAAGAGGGATACCACCACGATCGTAAGGGGCAAGGGGGTCCTTTTCACTTACCTGCAGTTGAGGTTCTGGCCGTGGATATAATTGATGATCATTAAGTGCCATGGGCACAATAAAACCTGCCAGTAACAATATTCCAAGAATAACTGAGTAAAACCTTGGGATCCTCTTAGGAGTGGCCAGAGAATTCCAGAGTCTGCCTATTCTACTCATAATTCTGCCCCCACTTCTTCTAATCTAACAATAGCCCTAAGCAGGATCATTGTAATGATTGCGGTTGCTGCAATGTAAGTAAGCAAAGCAATGGTGTGATTATAGGTTAAAAATATAAGTGAAACACCAACTGCAGCTACTTCTGTGTTTAAAGTTCTTACTATTGGGTCTTTAACTCCAGGGCCTATGGCAGTTCCAAGGCTGCCCAGTATGGTGAGTGCCACACCAGTATAAAACCATATGTAAACATCAAGCAAGGTTCCCTTCCTCCTGGGATTCTTGGTTTTTCTTTCTAACCTCATTAATCTTTATAATTCCTATAAGCAAGATCAGTATGGAAATAGGGTCAAAAATGGCTGCAGCCATAGCCACATCCAAGTATTTGGCGGCCACAATCATTCCAATGAATCCTCCCTGGAGAAGTGCAAACATAATTACTTTATCCAGTGGCTTTGCCAGGGCAATGATCCCTACAGCACCAATTAGAGTTAGTGCTGCGGATACAGTGGTTAAATTAATAAAATCCAGGTACATTTATTTCACCATGATCTCTTCTTTCACCCTTCCTAGAGAGTAAGCAATGGCATTAGAGCTTAGTGTTGATGTTACGAAGAATGTAATGGCAATAATTGCTCCGAAGGGTGTTTGAATATATAAACCAATAATCGCCGACATGCTAAAGCCGATAACGTTAAGGCAAAGAAGTCTTTCCTCACGATTCTGAGCTAAAAGCGTGCGCAGTGCCATTATGATTACTATTATGCCTAATATCTCAATTAACATGATCTAGCACCTATGATATCTTGGTGTATCTCCCCATTTTTTGAGCCAGTTTTCCCAGAAGACGGGAAGCACCGGTCTGGTAAAGTCCTTGGATGGTGAGAATAGCCAGAACCATCCCCACAATGAAGAATTCAGGTTTAAAACCTATAAATGAAGTTAAATAGATAATTGCAGTAATGCTGAGGGCGCCAGTGGTACCGGCATATCCCGGGTCGGCGCATAATCTGTTTCCAAAGTATACTAAAACAGCAGCTATTAATCCCCCTTCAGGTGTTCCTATGGTGAAGCAGGCAATTGAGGCAAGTAAAGTTCCAGCTGAGGCATCAGGAGAACATACTATGTTACCTTGGAAGAATCCTCCTGCAAGATTTCCTCCTCTTTTTTGGATGGATCGGCCAATAATTTCAGCTCCTTTCACTCCCGGTGACTCTGGAAGACCCATCCATGTGTCGATTAGAACAAAGTTAAACCAGGATATAATGGCTGCTAATATAATGCCTAATATTTCATTCATGGGATTCCTCCCCTTCTGGTCTGGGAACTACTTTTTCTAGAATAAATTTTGCAAATAAAGCAGTGATGATTCCAGTTATTAATGCCACTAAATATCCATGGTAACCTAACTCATAAGCCATGGCATAAAAACCCACTGACAGCACAGCAGTTGGGAAAACAGCACTGATAGTCCAGGAGTTTCTCATGGGTTTATCTGGAAGTAAAGGAAGCCTTAAGACCAGACTCAATATTAGAGCCGCGGCCAGGGCAATAAAATAACTGAACACATTAGCATGAATAATCATGATAAATAGGTGGTCTCCTTTTTGTATATAAATGTTTTCACTTTAGGGTCATTTTTGCAGGATTTCCAATTAATAAAGCAGCAATCTATTGGTGGCAGTATTAATTGATTGTAATCCAATTTATTCCGTGAATATGCTTTATTTGAATATTATAAAGCCTTACAAGATAAAAAATTTACACTGTTTACTATGGTATCTTTTGGATTGGAATGTTTTAAATCTTTCGCTTAAATCTTTTAACATCCTTCTTTTAGAAGTTAAGAATAGCTTCACTGAATTGGTCAATGGATTCAAATTAAAAACAATAATTATTCCCCTATTTAAGCTGCAACATAATTTTTAAAAAAAATTTAACATGTTTCTTTGGATAACTCTTTTTTGAATATAAATCTTTTAACAGATTTCTTGAGAACATTCTATGATGGAGTTATTCATTCTCAGGTGATTCATCTACTTCCTTGGTGTTATTTTCGTTATTAGATCTTCTGGTATATCGCCACAACACCAAATGTTTTAATTATACGGTAACCCTTAATCTCAGGATGGTTTTTCCTGGTGGCATCAATGTAGTAATCGGCATCAATTTTTTTAAGATAATCTTCAAATTTATCATCATAATTATTGTATAATCTGGGAAAACCAGCCCTAATCTCTTTTTTAAGATACCAATTCACAGCATTCGGATAATCTGAACATATAACTTTATCATTATATTCAGGGTCATAACTCTTAATCCACTGACAAGAATGATCAATATCAATGGTGAAAGTCTTTTGAGGCGCATGACCAATAAAAGTCACTGTGGAGCATGATAATAAGAATAAAGCTAACAATAAACAAATTAAACCCGATTTGACATTAACGAACTTAAGCCTAGGTTTAAGCAGGTTAATTGATTCTCTTAAACCCAGAACAATAAAGTATGCAACTGTGGGGGCCATGGTAATGAAGTATCTGTCCACCTTCAAAGGTAAAGTACTTTGGAATATTAAGTACGCACCAAACCAGGATAAAAACATTAGATCCATTTTAAGATTATCCTGGACAGATTCAGACTTTTTCCTGATTACAATCCAGTATATGGCATATAAGAATGCTACCAGTGCAATTTCTCCCAAAACAAATAATTGATAAACGAAACTAGCCACCAAAATGACAAATAGGGATGCAACGAAGCCGATCTTTATTAATTTACCCCTATTTTGGTTTACTTTCGTTTCTGAGGAAAAAATCCGGTAAATATAAAAAATAAGACCCAACAAAACAATAAAAACTATGAAATAGGATATTAATGAGGGTAATCCTTGTGAAGGATTCATTATCTGCTGATAATATCCCTGAAACGGACCAACAGAGATGTAATTCAATAAATTCTGGATATAATAAAAAACATTAGTGTTATGTGCAACATCATTTGCACCGGTGAATGATGAAGATGCTATTGAAGCAAAAAGACTGATCACAGAACCTGCAGTTTTTAACCTGGTAAAAAAATAGGCCAAAATAGCAATTAAAACTCCGAACTCTATAATAATGCCAATAATTATCTTTTTCAGGTTCTCCAATCTTTTAATTTCTTCATAGTTCATTAAGATGTAGAGGAACATGGGAAGAATTATAAGGCCCGATGTATACCTAACCAGGAATGCCATCACCAGGGCAGGCAGAATAAAATATAAATATCGAGAATCCCTTTTTAATCCCATAACCAGGAATAAAATGCTCATAATTGAAAATGAGATTCCAGGGATGTCAGTACATCCACTAACAGCCCATGAAAGCACAACCGGGAATGAGATAAATATTATGCTACCTGATAAACTTTGAATTGGGCTAAAACGTTCCTTAAAAAGGAAGTAAAGTGCGATGACCCCTAATATGAATATAATTCCACTTACAATGAAAATAGCATTAATAGAAATGTATCCTATTCTAAAAAGGATGGATGTTAAAAATGGGAGCAGGGGAGAAAGATAGATTATGGTGTTACTATTCTCAGCACCCATGCCTGCAAAAATCAGTGCATTATTCAGATAGTTATAGACATCCCAGTAGGGAACTCCTATCCTCATCTGAACACTAAGTAAATAAGAAAACATCCCCAGGGTAATTAAGATTAATATAAAAAGAGGATTAAAGCATATCCTTTTCAACTTTTCAAGACCCATCTTCTTCTGGTTATTTTTTCTGTCCAACAAATCACCTGTTAATTAAAATAGGAAAAATTTCGCATGAAATAGTAAAGAAATGATTTTTCTATAATCAAGTTTTCCCGATCTAAAATTTGCACAACATCTAATTTCCACAACAAAGTATTGCATTACAACAAGGTATCTATTAATTTTTTTTATGCTACATCCACTTGAAGATAAAGATATCGGTAAGTATTCCTGGTGTCGGGTAGTTTATATAGCTTGAATTCCAGTTTATTCTTACTTGCAGGACCTGCTGTGAATTCAAAAGGTATTTCCTTCCGAGCACCATTATCAAGGGTTATATTCTCCTTTTTAAGTAACTGATTATCCTGCATTATTTGAATCTGGTATGACGATTTTGCGTATTCACGGTTTACAACAACCACAGTAAGATTACTTTTTTCTCCCACACTCATGTTAGAAGGGTAATTAATAGCTTTCCCATTAACATCCAATACATAGAATTCCGTAAATTTCTCAGATGGAATGGGATTTAACACTAAATAAAATACTCCAATTACTCCCATAATAATAAAGACAAGTATAACAGCTGAAATGGTTCGATCAACATTCATTAACGTACTTCCCTATTTTGATTATAAACTAATGGTTAGTATAGGTATATCAAAATAATATTTATAATTTACACGATATTTTCTAGTTTAATTAAAAAAAAGTAAAAATAAATAGAAACCACCAAATTAATCACTAATTTTATTATTTGGCGGTTATTGGCAGCGGATTTTCATTAAAATGGTAGTTCTCTGTAAGTAGCTTTGTATTTGAAGCTAGAAAGATCCCAGTTAACTATATGGCCTAATGTGTTACTGTAGCTTGTGCCGTCAGCATAATACCAGTTACCATTTATGTAAAGCTGTGCGAACACGTGACCATACCACGTTCCACTATATTTGAAATAGCAGTCCCCATGAACATATCTTGCTGGAATTCCGATAGCCCGTGAAAGTGCAATCACCAAATGGGCAGTGTCAACACAGTTACCACTCATTTTATTCAAAGTTCCTACAGCTCCATACTTGGTGTTATAGTAAAAGGAGTAGCCAAGGTTATCTCTAACCCAATTGAAGATCTTGGTTCCAACTTCCCATACACTGTTACATCCAGAGGCCAGCTGATAAGCCAGAGACACTATTGCCGAGTTAGTGGACTGACAGTTTGCAGTAGGCTGAGTGTAAGGAACTAAACTGGAAGGAATATTTTCTAACTGAGGGAGTATGATATAAATCCAATTTTTCACTCCCACTGTGCTTGGTAAGTCATTGTTACTGTCATAATAACTCAATACTTTGGAGAAAGTGAATATCAGATTATGGTATCCGAAGTAGGTTCCCAGTGGAGAGTAAGATGAATAATTCGGTGCTAGCCAGTTATCATTCATGAACGCATTAACTTTCTGAGCAACAAGCAAGTAACTAGCCAAGCTCAAATTACCCGTAGATTGGCTGTCGCGGGGTGAACTGGCCGGACCGCAGTACTCATAATAAATTGGTTCATTTACACCATTTTCAATGTTAAGCACAGTCAGAGTTAAGATTTGTAAAAAGGAAGGCATTCCCACCTTAACCCCGTTAATAGTCACATAACTTGGAAGTTTGTGATTATTATTCACATAATTCTTCACAGATGTGGCAGCATCAGCAACCTGATCCATGGAGAACTTATTCCAGGGTCTTATAAGAAGGCTGGATGGTAATTCGTTAGCTGAGTTCTGGTAGGAGTCCAGAATTTTACTGAAAGTGTAGATAAGGTTTTCATATCCGAAATAATTTCCCAGTTGTGAGTATGATGAATAGTTTGGTGCTATTAAGTTGCGTTCCATGAAATCTTCAACTCTCCAGGCAATGTCAACATACCTTTCTAAAGACATGGTACCGGAATGCATTTCTTCCTTGGGTGCAGAGGGATTACTGTAATAGTTCATAAGTTCCGTGGGTGAGTTTTTTCCGTTGTTTATTTTCAGGGTGGTAGTGGTTAGTAGTTTTAGGAATGTGGGAAGGTTGAGTTGAATGTTTATAACTTCCCCGTTTAGGTTGGTTCCAGTGATAGGCACGGTGTTGGGGAGTTTCTGGTTGGTTTCTACGTAGTTTTTGACGTAGGTTGCTGCTTGCGTAGTTTGTTCAATAGTAAAGGTACCAGCAAAATGGGAAATCAGATTCCAGGAATATATTTTGGTGCTGGTGGGTAGTTGTTTGTTTGCTGAGTTTTGGTAGGTGTCGAGGATTTTGCTGTAGGTGTAGATGAGGTTTTCGTATCCGAAGTATTTTCCTAGTGTTGAGTAGGATGAGTATGGTGGTGCTTTTTGGTAGCGGTCCATGTAGTCGTCTATTCTTCCGGCTATGTCTATGTAGGTGGCTTGGGTCATTTTGCCGGTTTTTTGTGTGTCTTGGGGTGTGGTAGGGTTTGTGTAGGTGTTGGTTAGTATGACGGGTGTGTTGTCGTTGTTGTCGATTTTTAGGGTGATGCTGGTTAGTAGTTTTAGGAATGTGGGGAGGTTCAGTTGGATGTTTATTATTTGTCCGTTGAGTTTGGTCCCGTTTATGGGTACGGTGTTGGGGAGTTTTTGGTATGTTTCTACGTAGTTTTTCACGTAGGTTGCTGCTTCTGTGGTTTGTTGGATGGTGAAGCTTCCCAGGTAGTTTTGGATGTAGCTCCATGGTGTTATTGCCATGTTGGTTGGTAGTGTGGGGTTGTATGCGTCGAGGATTTTGCTGTAGGTGTAGATGAGGTTTTCGTATCCGAAGTATTTTCCTAGTGTTGAGTAGGATGAGTATGGTGGTGCTTTTTGGTAGCGGTCCATG
>Ga0334893_1000448_pt1 | contig 56334 bp, 38 predicted proteins | sample GraSluR3_MG_5_FD_207218 | JGI IMG/M metagenome (GOLD analysis project Ga0334893, IMG submission 207218) | Sludge microbial communities from methane-producing bioreactor in Wageningen University, Netherlands - Granular Sludge_09_05-R3 | ecosystem: Engineered > Bioreactor > Anaerobic >...
GACGACGGCAAGACGTGGACCGAGCCCGTCGTTGTGGCCTACGACCCCATGAAGCCGGGCGATGAAGAGCCGCAGCACCGCCTGTCGTACCCCTATGTGTACGAGCACGTGCCGGGCGAGCTGTGGATCACGACGATGCAGGGCCCCTTGCGCATCAAGCTGTTGGAAGACGACTTCCTGCCCCGGCCCCGAAGCGACAAGACCTACCCCGCCCGCTATTTGCCCAAGGCCGAGATCGCGATCGACGGCCGACTCGACGAGCCCGCCTGGTCGAAGGCCGCCGTCGAAAAGGGCTTCATCTTTCCCTGGGAAGCGACGCCGCCTCCGGCCACCGAGTTTCGGGCGCTCTGCGACGACGAGTTCCTGTATTTCGGCTTTCGCATCGAGGACGCCGACGTCGTGGTGCTCGACGAGCTGCGCGACGAGGAGGACGCGGTGTTCGAGGATCGAGCCGAGATGTACTTCGTCGTCGACGATCGCATGCGGGACTACTTCTGCGTCGAGATCGACTCCCGCGGCCGGGCCTTCGACTATCGCGGCTCGTACTATCGGCGCCTCGACCCGAAGTGGAACTGGGAGGGCCTCGAAACCGCCGGCTCGTCGTTCGAGCAGGGCTACGTGGTCGAGGGGCGCATTCCGCTGGCCAGCCTCGAAGCCCTCGGGTTTCCGCGGCTGCGCCCCGGCGAGAAGATCCGCTTCGGGGCGTATCGGGCCGAGTTCAGCCACGACCGCAGCGGCCGGCCGGTCGAGCAGCGCGAGAGCATCCACAACCTGGGCCGGCGCCTCGAGGGGCCGCCGCCCATCGAGAAATGGATGAGCTGGGTCGATCCGAAGACCGTCGAGCCCGATTTCCACGTGCCCATGTCGCTGGGGTGGCTGAAGGTGGTCGAGTAGGTCGGCCGGTTGAGGGTGGCTCCCAAGAGCGGGACAGGCACCTCCGCTGCGCTGCGGAGCCAATGCCGTTTTCGTGGGGGCCACAAGAGTGGGATCGCCCGCACGAGCGGGACAGGCACCTCCGCTGCGCTGCGGAGCCAATGTTGTTTTCGTGGGGGCCACAAGAGTGGGATCGCCCGCACGAGCGGGACAGGCACCTCCGCTGCGCTGCGGAGCCAGTCCCGTTTTCGGCCGCGACCACGTGGGGCTCGTCGCGTGTTGAAAGCCGAGCCGGTTGAGGCTAGCCTAAGGGCTATCGCGAGCCATTTCACAAGGTCTGCAACAAGGTCTTTGACGATGAAAACGCTGCTGCCCCTCGGTCTTTGCCTGCTTGGGTCCGTGTTCGCGTTCGCCGACGGCGGGACCGGCAACCCCAACGTCGTGCTGATCATCTCCGACGATCATGCCTGGACCGATTACGGCTTCATGGGACACCCGCACGTCGAGACGCCCCGCCTCGACAAGCTCGCGTCGCAAAGCGCGGTGTTCACGCGGGGTTACGTGCCCACGGCCCTGTGCCGGCCGGCGCTGGCGACGCTGGCCACGGGCCTTTACGCCCATCAGCACCGCATCACCGGCAACGATCCGGCCCTGCTGCCCTCGATGACCGGCGCCCGCGCCAAGCCCAGGGGCGAACCGGCCGAGTACACCGCGTTGCGCGAAAAGCTGATCGCGCAGCTCGACCGGCATCCGACGGTCGCCGGGCTTCTCGGCCGGCAGGGGTACCTGAGCCATCAGTCGGGCAAATGGTGGGAAGGCAGTTACCGGCGCGGCGGCTTCACCCACGGCATGACGCGGGGTTTTCCCGAGCCCGGCGGACGCCACGGCGACGACGGCTTGAAGATCGGGCGCGAGGGCATGGAGCCGGTGTTCGAGTTCGTCGATCACGCGATCGCCGAAAAGAAGCCGTTCTTCCTGTGGTACGCGCCGTTCCTGCCCCACACGCCGCACAATCCGCCCCAGCGCTTGTTTGCGAAGTACAAGGCGAAAGGCATCGAGTCGGACTTCGTGGCCCGCTACTACGCCATGGTCGAATGGTTCGACGAGACCTGCGGCCAGTTGCTCGACTATCTCGAGGCCAAGGACCAGAGGCGAAACACGCTCGTGGTCTACGTGGGCGACAACGGCTGGATCCAGCAGCCCGACGGCCCCGGCTTCGCGCCGCGTTCGAAGCAGTCGGCCAACGAAGGGGGGGTGCGCCAGCCCACGATGTTCTGCTGGCCCGGCGTGATCGGGCCCGGCGACCGGGGCGAACAGCTCTGCTCGAGCGTCGACATCGCGCCCACGATCCTGGCCGCGGCGGGAGTCGAGGTTCCACAGGGGCTGCCCGGCCACGACCTGCTGCCCATCCTGAAGACGGGCCGGCCCACGCCGCGCAAGATCGTCTTCGGCGAGACCTTTGCCCACGACGTGGCCGACATCGACAATCCCGAGGAAAGTCTCCTTTACCGCTGGGTCATCGAAGGCAAGTGGAAGCTGCTTTTGACCTACGACGGTAAGGTGGGGCGCTATGCCCGGCACCATCCGCGCGTCGAGAAGCGGCCGCAGTTGTTCGATCTGTCGGCCGATCCGCACGAGGACACGAATCGCGCCGCCGCCCACCCCGAAGTGGTGGCCCGCCTGGCCGCCGAGCTGCAAGCGTGGTGGCCCGTCACCGAGCGGCAGGTGATTACCGCATGGAACGAGTGATCGCGGCCGCCTCCCCACGCCGTGGGTGTGGCAAAGCGACGCCGGGCATGGTAGAGTGGCAATCGCGCGGTGCGGCCGCGATGTGCTCGTCGTGCAGGCACCCCGTGAACCACGACGCGAACCGGCCTTTCGAGGTGCACGACCATGAGACTCCTCCGCGTCCTTGCCGCGACGGTCGCCTTGAGCCCGGCGTTGTGCGCCGGCAGGCCGAACGTCATCCTCTTCATGGCCGATGACTTCGGCTACGAGTGCGTGGCGGCCAACGGCGGCGAGTCGTACCGCACGCCGAACCTCGACCGGCTGGCCGCCGGCGGAATGCGCTTCGAGCACTGCCACGTGCAGCCGCTGTGCACGCCGACGCGCGTGCAGATCATGACCGGGGTTTACAACGTCCGCAATTATCTGCGGTTCGGCACGCTGATGCGGTCGGAGACCACCTTTGCCCATCTGCTCAAGCGGGCGGGTTATGCCACGGGCATCTGCGGCAAGTGGCAACTCGGGCACGAAGTCGATGCGCCGCGCCACTTCGGCTTCGATGAAGCCTGCCTCTGGCAGCACACGCGACGCCCGCCGCGCTACGCGAATCCCGGCCTCGAATACGACGGCGTCGAGAAGGACTTCACCGACGGCGAGTACGGGCCGGAGCTCGTCAACGATTTCGCGCTGGACTTCATCGCCCGCCACAAGGACGGCCCGTTCTTTCTCTACTATCCGATGATCCTCACCCACGACCCCTTCCAGCCCACGCCCGACAGCCCCAACTGGGACCCCAAGGCCCTGGGCGAGCGGGTGAACCGCGACGTGAAGCACTTCGCCGACATGACCGCGTGGATGGACAAGATGATCGGCCGCGTCGACGCGAAGCTTGCCGAGCTGGGCATCCGCGACAACACGCTCGTGATGTTCCTCGGCGACAACGGCACCCACGGCAGCGTGACGAGCCGGTTCGAGGGCGCCGACTACCGCGGCGGCAAGGGCACCACGACGCGCCGCGGCACGCACGTGCCGTTGATCGTGAGCTGGCCGGCGGCGATCGACGAGCCCCGGGTGAACCGCGACCTCATCAGCAGCGCCGACTTTCTGCCCACGCTGTGCGAGGCGGCCGGAGTGCCCGTTCCCGCCGGCACCGACGGCGTGAGCTTCCTGCCCCAACTGCGAGGCCGGCGCGGCGAGCCCCGCGAGTGGCTCTACTGCTGGTATTCGCCGCGCCAGCGGGCCGACATGACCGTGCGCGAGTTCGCCTTCGACCGGCGCTACAAGCTCTATCGCGACGGCCGGTTTTTCGACCTGGGCGCCGACCCCGACGAGGCCTCGCCGCTGGAGACCACAGCCCTCGAGGGCGAGGCGGCCGCCGCGGCCCGCAAACTGCAATCGGCGCTCGATCGTTTCCAAGACGCCCGTCCCGCCGAACTCGACCGCCAGTTCGAGCAGACCATGAAGACCCTGCCGCCCCCCAAGGCGAAAAAGAAACAACCAGCCCGTTAACCCGAACCCTCGCGCGAGCCTGCCATGAAAACGCTTTACTATCTTCTCGCCATTGCGTTCGCCCTGAGTTTCGCCCCGTCGGGTTTCGGCGCCGAGTCCGGGCCGAACGTGCTCTTCATCGCCATCGACGACCAGAACGACTGGATCGGCCACCTGGGCGGCCATCCCCTGGCGAAGACGCCGCACCTCGACCGCCTGGCCGAGCGCGGCACCGCGTTTCTCAACGCGCACGTCAACTCGCCGCTGTGCAATCCCTGCCGCACGAGCCTGATGCTCGGCCTGCGTCCCACGACTACCGGCATCTACGGCCTGGCGCCGTGGTTCCGCACCCTCGAGGCGTGGCAGGACCGCGTGACGCTCCCGCAGCACTTCGCCGCACACGGATACCGCACGCTTTCGACGGGAAAGATCTACCACGGCGGTGCTTTCCGGCGCACCAAGAGGGCGAGCGGAGGCGAGCCGGAGTTCCACGTGATCGGGCCGGCCGGCGGCATCGGCGCGAGGCCCGAGCAGAAGCTCATCCCGCCCACGCCCATGGGCAACCATCCGCTCATGGACTGGGGCGTATTTCCCCACCGCGACGAAGACAAAGGCGACTACCACGTGGCGAGCTGGACCATCGAGCAGCTCCGCAATGCGCCGGCCGATCAGCCGTTCTTTCTCGCGGCCGGCTTTTTCCTGCCGCACGTGCCCTGCTACGCCACGCAGAAGTGGTTCGACCTGTATCCCGACGACGACACCGTGCTGCCCGTCGTGCGCGAAGACGACCGCGACGACACGCCGCGGTTCTCGTGGTACCTGCACTGGGAGCTGCCCGAGCCGCGCCTGAAGTGGGTGCGCGAGAACAACCAGTGGCGCAACCTCGTGCGCAGCTACCTGGCCTGCACCAGTTTCGTCGACGCGCAGATCGGGCGCATCGTCGACGCGCTCGACGAAACCGGCCTGGCCGAGAACACGGTCGTCGTGGTCTGGGGCGATCACGGCTGGCATCTCGGCGAGAAGGGCATCACGGGCAAAAACACCCTATGGGACCGCAGCACGCGCGTGCCCCTCGTATTCGCGGGGCCGGGCATCACGGCGGGCGGGCGCTCGACCCAGCCGGCCGAGCTGCTCGACATCTATCCCACGCTCATCGAGCTGTGCGGCCTGACGCCGCGCACCGACCTCGAGGGGCTCAGCCTCGTGCCGCAGCTTCGCGACGCCTCGGCCCGGCGTGAGCGCCCCGCCGTCACCAGCCACAACCAGGGCAACCACGGCGTTCGCAGCGAGCGATGGCGCTACATCCGTTACGCCGACGGCAGCGAGGAATTGTACGACATGCAGAACGACCCGCACGAATGGACCAACCTCGCGGGCAAACCCGAGTTCGCCGCAGTCATCGCGGAACACAAAAAGTGGCTGCCGAAGATCGACGAGCCACCCGCTCCCGGCAGCGCCCATCGGGTGCTCACCTACGACCCGTCGACCGACGAGGCCGTGTGGGAAGGCAAGCCGGTGCGGCGCGGCGACCCCATCCCCGAATGAACCCGCCGGTCGAGCGGGCCGCTCCGAACGCCATGAGGGCATGAGATAGAACATGAGATCATGAGAGATCGAGCCATGAATATCGACATCCCGCCGAGATCGCGTTTTCGATGGGGCGCGGCGCGGAAGCTGCTGCTCGTTGCCGCTTATGCCTTGGTCGCGGGGCCGTCGGCGGCGGCCGAGCCGCGGCCGAACATCCTCTTTCTCTTCGCCGACGACTGGGGCCGATATGCCCACGTCTACGCCGAGATCGACGGCCTGGGCGGGATCAACGACGTGGTGCGCACGCCCAATTTCGACCGGATCGCCCGCACCGGCGTGCTGTTCCGCAACGCCCATGTGAACGCGCCCTCCTGCACGCCTTGCCGCAGCGCGTTGCTGTCGGGGCAGTATTTCTGGCGCACGGGGCGCGGAGCGATTCTGCAGGGCGCGGTTTGGGACGAGCGCATTCCCTCCTACCCGCTCCTGTTGCGCGACGCGGGCTACCACATCGGCAAGACCTACAAGGTGTGGAGCCCCGGCACGCCCGTCGACGCGCCGTACGGCGGCCGGCAATATGCCTTCGAGCAGGCCGGGCGGCGATTCAACCAGTTCTCGCAAAACGCCACGAGGCTGGTCGAGCAGGGCAAGACGATCGAGGCCGCGAAGCAGGAACTCTACGACGAGGCGATCGGCAATTTCCGCGCTTTTCTCGCGGCTCGGGAGAAGGGGCGACCGTTCTGCTACTGGTTCGGCCCCACGAACGTGCACCGCAAATGGATCAAGGGCTCGGGCAAGGCCCTCTGGGGGCTCGAGCCCGACAGCCTGAAGGGCAAGATGCCGCCCTTCCTGCCCGACGTGCACGAGGTGCGCGAAGACCTGGTCGATTACTTCGGCGAAATCCTGGCGTTCGACGCGGCCGTCGGCCTGCTGGTCGACGAGGTGCGCAAGGCCGGCGAGCTGGACAACACGCTGATCGTCGTCAGCGGCGATCACGGGGCCCCGGGCTTTCCGCACGGCAAGTGCAACCTGTACGACTTCGGCACCGCCGTCTGCCTGGCCATCGCGGGGCCGGGCGTCGAGGGCGGTCGCGTGGTGGACGATTTCGTCAACCTGACCGACCTGGCGCCCACGTTCCTCGAGGCGGGAGGCGTTGCCGTCCCCGACGTCATGACCGGACGCAGCCTGTGGCCCGTCTTGAAATCCGACCGCCAGGGCCTGGTCGACCCGAAGCGGACCTTCGTCGTCACCGGCCGGGAACGCCACGTCGAGATGGCGCGCGCCGGGCACCTGCCTTATCCCCAGCGGTCGATCCGCACGGCGGATTACCGGCTCATTGTCAACTTCAAACCTGACCGCTATCCTTTGGGCGATCCGTACCGCTTGGACGGCCCCGATCCGCCCACGGCCGAGGAGCTGACCGAGATCACCTTCGTCACCCTGCCCGACGAAGACGCCGGCCCGACCAAGGCGTGGCTGGTGGGCCAGCGCGACCATCCCAAGTGGAAGCCGCTGTTCGACCTGGCCTACGGCAAGCGGCCGCGCGAGGAGCTTTACCATTTGAAGAAGGACCCGCACCAGGTCCACAACGTAGCGGCCGACCCGGCCTACACGGCGATCGTCGCCGAACTCGAGCAGCGATTGATGGACGAGCTGCGCCGGACCGGCGACCCGCGCCTGGTCGACGACGGCCGGTATTTCGAGACTCCCCCCTTGGCCGGCCCGCTACCCGACGACGTACCCCATCCGAAGCGGAAACGTTGAGCGGAACCCGCGGAAAGCGGGCTCGAAAAACTCCGCGCCACCACGGCATTGCGAGGTGAACCGATGAAAACGACCCTGTATCTCGGCGCCAGCCTGTTGCTTGCCTTCGTCGCCCCGTTTTGGGCCTCGGCCGCGCAGCCGCAGCGCCCGAACATCCTGTTCATCTTCTGCGACGATCTGACCATCCAGGCGGTCAGCGCGTACGGGCATCCCCTGAAGCTGCTCGACACGCCGCACATCGACCGCATCGCCCGCGACGGGATGCGTTTCGACCGCTGCATGGTGCCCAACTCGATCTGCGGACCCAGCCGGGCCACAATTCTCACGGGCAAGTACAGCCATCTCAACGGCTTCTACCGCAACGGCAACCGGTTCGACGGGTCGCAGCAGACCTTTCCCAAGCTGCTCAGGCGGGCCGGCTATCAGACGGCGATCATCGGCAAGTGGCACCTGGCAAGCGACCCGACGGGCTTCGACCATTGGCACATCCTGCCGGGCCAGGGCCTGTACTACAACCCGCCCATGATCCGCGACGGCCAGCGCGTGCAGCACACCGGGTACACCACCGATCTGATCGCCGACTTCTCGATCGAGTGGCTCGAGAACCGCGACAAGAGCAAGCCCTTTCTGTTGATGAGCCAGCATAAGGCCCCGCACCGCGAGTGGGCGCCCGCCCTGCGCCACCTGGGCTGGAACGGCGATCGCGAGTTTCCCGAGCCCGAAACCCTGTTCGACGACTATTCGGGCCGGGGCCGCGCCGAAAAAGAGCAAGACATGACGCTCGAGAAGACCTTCACCGACCGCGACGCCAAGCTCGTCGCCCCTCCGTATCTGAACGACGAGCAGCGTCGCGCGTGGGACGCCTACTACGAGCCGCGCAACGCGGCCATGCGCGCGGCGAATCCGTCGGGCAAGGACCTCGTGCGCTGGCGTTACCAGCGCTACATGCACGACTACCTCGGCACCGTCAAGGCGGTCGACGAAGCCGTGGGGCGGCTCCTCGACTACCTCGACGACAAGGGCCTCGCCGAGAACACGATCGTCGTGTTCTCCTCCGACCAGGGCTTCTACCTGGGCGAGCACGGATGGTTCGACAAACGCTGGATCTACGAGGAATCGCTCACCACGCCGCTCGTGGTGCGCTGGCCGGGCGTGGTCGAGCCGGGCAGCCGCTGCGACCGCCTGGTCTCGGTCCTCGATTTTCCCGAGACCTTCCTCGAGGCGGCCGGCCTGCCCGTGCCCTCCGACATGCAGGGCGCCAGCCTGCTGCCGCTCTTGCGCGGCCGAACGCCCGCCAATTGGCGAACCAGCTTCTACTACCACTACTACGAGTACCCCGGCGCCCACAGCGTGCGGCGGCATTACGGCGTCGTGACCGACCGGTACAAGCTGTTCTATTTCTACGAGCCCGAGATGGACTACTGGACGCTCATCGACCGCCAGACCGATCCCCACGAGTTGACGAACGTGTACGGCGACCCCGCTTATGCCGAGACGCGCAAGGTTCTGCACGCCGAACTCGACCGTCTGCGCAAGGAGCTCCAAGTGCCCGCCCAGGACCCGCCCGAGTCGTATCCGCCGCCCCGCCCGGCCAAGACGAAGGCCAAGGCCCAGGGCAAGGCCAAAGCCGCGAGGTGACGATCGAACACGAAGGCGGGACTGGCTCCGCAGCGCAGCGGAGGTGCCTGTCCCGCTTTGTTGCCATGGATGACGCACATGCCTTTCAAAACGCCCTCCCGACGCCCTGGAAGGAAAGAACATGAGTGACCTCCGCCCCCACCCGCTCGCGTTTCCCGCCTCCCGTTGGCCCCGCGCACGGCTCCGCGGCGCCCTGTTGCTGGCGGCGTCGATCGCAGCGCTCTGCGCGGCGTGCACGCTGTCGTCGCCCTGCGCCGCGGCGGACCAGCCGAACGTCGTCGTCTTTCTCGTCGACGACATGGGCGTGATGGATACGTCGGTGCCTTTCCTGACCGACGAACGGGGCCGGCCCAAGCGCTATCCGCTCAACGATTACTACCGCACGCCGAACATGGAGCGGCTTGCGCAGGGAGGCATCCGCTTCAACAACTTCTACGCCATGAGCGTCTGCTCGCCCACGCGGATCTCGATCGTGACCGGCCAGAACGCCGCGCGGCACCGGACCACGAACTGGATCAATCCCGACAAGAACAACGCGGGGCCCTTGGGCCCGCCCGACTGGAACTGGCACGGCCTGAAGAAGGGCGACGTCACGCTGCCGGGCCTGCTCCGCGAGCGGGGATACCGCACGATCCACGTGGGAAAGGGCCACTTCGGCCCCCGGGCCTTCGAGGGCGCCGACCCGCGCAACCTGGGCTTCGACCGGAACGTGGCCGGCGCGTCGTTCGGGGCGCCGGGGAGCTACTACGGAAAGGAGAACTACGGCCTCGGCGGCAAGCGGGCCCATCACGCGGTGCCCCACCTCGAACCGTACCACGGCACCGACACGTTTCTGACCGAGGCGCTGACGATCGAGGCCAAGAAGCTCGTGGCTGAATCGGTCGAGCGCAAACAGCCCTTCTTCTTCCACTTCGCGCACTATGCCGTGCACGCGCCGTTCGAGTCCGACCCGCGCTTCGCCGCGAACTACCGCGACTCGGGCAAGCCCGCGCCCGCCCAAGCGTTCGCCACGCTCATCGAGGGCATGGACAAGTCGCTCGGCGACCTGCTCGATCATCTCGACGCGCTCGGCGTGGCGGAGAACACGCTGATCTTTTTCCTGGGCGACAACGGGAGCGACGCGCCGCTGGGCCACCAGCACGAGGTGGCCTGCGCCGCGCCCTTGCGCGGCAAGAAGGGGGCGCACTACGAAGGGGGCATGCGCGTGCCCTTCATCGCCGCGTGGGCCAAGCGCGACGCAAGCAACCCCCATCAGCAGCGCCTGCCGATTCCCGCCGGGGCCATCCAGGCGCAAGTCGCGTCGGTATGCGATCTGTTTCCGACGATCCTGGGCCTGGTCGGCATGACTCCGCCCGAGGGATACCCGGTCGACGGCGCGCGCCTCGACGCGCTGCTCGTGGGCAAGGCCGACCCGGGCCGGGCGGAGACCTTTCTCATGCACTATCCGCACGCGCCCCATCGCAGCGACTACTGGACGAGCTATCGCGACGGCCCGTGGAAGGTGATCTATCACTACGTGCCGTCCGAGGCGTCGGACAACTCGCACTATCAACTGTTCCATCTTGCCGACGACCCGTTCGAGCAGCGCGACCTCGCCGGTTCCCGGCCCGAGCAGTTGCGCCGCATGATGTCGGGCCTGATCGCCGCCCTCGAGCGGCACGGCGCCGTCTATCCCGTCGACAAGGACGGCGTCACGCGGCTCGTGCCCGAGCTGCCGTAGCACTGCCAATCCTGGAGATCAATGGCGGCTGAAGAATTCCCGCATCCATGAATCACTCGGGCGAGCCTTTGTACTTGGCGTACTGCTCGGGCATAAGTTCCTTGACCTGCTGCTCGAGCTCGCCGTCGCTGATGGCGGTCATCCGGCCGTGCACTTCGTACTGGTCGCGCACCCAGCGGGCCACCTTGTGGACCTTCATCACGCTGAGGCGTTTGTCGCCTTTCAGGCCGAAGTACTCGTTGACCCAGAGGGCCACGCCGTCGGAACCCGTCTTGTCGGTCAGGGCGACCCGGGGCGGACGACGCAGCAGCTTGGTCGTATCGAAGATGTTGTAGATCCGCTCGTCGGATCGCAGGCCCCCGGCGTGGATGCCGGCCCGGGTCGTGTTGAAGTACCGGCCCACGAAGGGGTAGTTGTCGGGAATGGGGAACCCGATCGACCGCATGTACTCGGCCAGCTCGGTGATGCCCTCGGTCTGGATGCCACAGAGATCGCCCTTCAGGGCGATGTACTCGATGACCGCGCCCTCCAGAGGCGGGTTGCCCGTCCGCTCGCCGTAGCCGAACAGCGTCGTGTTCACGGCATCGCAGCCGTAGAGCCATGCCGTGGCCCCGTTGACGTGCACCTTGTGGAAGTCGTTGTGCCCGTGCCATTCCAACCGGCTGCTCGGGACGCCCACGCTCTGGTTGAGCCGGTAGATCAACTTGGGGATGCTTCGCGGCAGCTCGACGCCGGGGAAGCTCACGCCGAAGCCCATCGTGTCGCAAAGCCGGATCTTGACCGACAACTCCTCGGGCACCTGCTCGCTCATCCGCATGAGACGCTCGACGAAGGGGAGCACGAAGCCCTCGATGTCGGCGCGGGTAATGTCTTCGAGGTGGCAGCGAGGGCGCACGCCGGCTTCAAAGGCGGCGTCAACCACCTCGCAGTAGGCGTCCATGCATGCCTGGCGGCTCTTGTACTTGAGCTTCTGGAAGATATGGTAGTCGGACGAGCTGGTGAGCATGCCCGTCTCTTTGAGCCCCGCCTCCTTGGCCAGGCGGAAGTCGCCCGGCACGGCACGGATCCAGCCGGTGCACTCGGGGTACGCGTGCCCCAGCTCGCGGCAGCGGTCGAGGGTGGCCCGATCGTTCTTCGTGTAGAGGAAGAACTCGGTCTGCCGGATCACGCCGTTCGGACCGCCCAGCTTCGACAGGAGGTCGTAGATGTGGACCATCTGGTCGATCGTATAGGGCGGGCGCGCCTGCTGGCCGTCGCGGAAGGTCGTGTCGGTGATGAAGAAGTCGCGCGTGGCCAGCGACTTCGGGTCGAAATGGACCGGCTCGCCGTCGATGTACTCGACCAGCGGCCCGTCGAAACGGATCAAGGGCGGCAGATCGTAATCGAAGGTCTCTTCGATCAGGTTCGGCTCGGTGGCGTCGATCAGCGGATACGATTTGCGGGTATCGGACATGAAAGCTCCTTTCTCGCCTCGTCAGACGTCGACCCCCTGCTCCTTGCAGACCTTGGTGATGAAATCGACTGCCCCGCCCACCGTTTGGACGGACAGGGCGGCATCTTCGTCCATCTCGATGCCGAACTCTTCCTCGAACATGGCGACCAGCTCGACCGACTGCACGCTCTCGGCCCCCAGATCGGTGGTGAAGGCGTGCTCGGGCTTGATCTGATCCGGTTCGAGCTGCAACACGCGGGCGGTGACCGCGACGACTCGTTCCTCGACAGTTGCCATTGATATGGTCTCCTTGGGTCAGGCGCGTTGGCCGGCGGCCAGGGCGCGGCGTCCCTTCTTGATCGCCTCATTGCGCTCCGGCGCCGTCCGTTGATGGATTTCGTCCCACATGGCTTCCATCGCCGGCGTCCATGCGATCTTCCGCCGTCCCATGGCGGCCTGGGCCGTCTCGTAGAGCTTGCCCCTGCCGAATCCCTTCGTGACCACGCCCTTGACGAGCCAGGCGAACGACGGGATGAACTTGGGAAGAGGCGTGCCGGTGGTCGTGATCAGGGCCATCGAACCCAGGTACGATCCCGTGTTCAACAGCGTGCCGATCGACGTCTTCGTGTGATCGCCGATGAGCGAGCCGACCTTGGTCGACCCGGTGTCAATGGGCGTGCGCCCGTCGAGCGTGACCTCGACCGACGAATAGTCGTTCTTCAGATCGCTGTTGGTGGTCAGCGCCCCGAGGTTCACCCATTCGCCCACGTAAGCATGCCCCAGGAATCCGTCGTGGTACTTGTTCGAGTACCCATGGATGATCGATTCCTCGACCTCACCGCCGATTCGGCAGACGGGGCCGATCGTGTTGCCTTCGCGACACTTGGCCCCGAGAAGGATCGACTTCTTGCCCACGTAGCAGGGGCCTTCGATGCGGGTAAAAGGGTGAACTTCCACCCCCTCGTCGAGGTAGACCGGACCCTCGGCCGCGTCGATCACCACCATCGGGTGCACCAGCGCCCCCGGGGCCACGTAGACGTCTTTGGCGCTGCCGCGGATGGCGTTCGGCTGCTCGACCGTTCCCTCGATGCCGCTACGGCCGGCCGCCCGGAAATCCTCGACCAACTGGCCAGGATTCGCCAACACGAGGTCCCAGGTGTAGTTCCAGGTGGCGACTTGGGCGTCCACCTTGGGCAACCCGGCAAGCGCCGATTCGATCAGGGCGTCGACCGAGTCGGTCTTCAGCCGGGGCAGATCGCCTTGGGCGATCCAGGCGAAGAGGACCTCGCCGTCGTCGTCGACCACGACCCGGCTGGGGCCTTCCGGGCGGACGTGCTCTTCCATCGCTCCCTGGTCCGCCTTCAAGCGGCCGTGGACGATCAGAAGGTCATCGCCGGCGAGCTTCGAGGGGTCGTTCACCGGCCAATCGGTAGCGACCGCGTAGACCTCCGCCATGTAGGGGGGCACAAAACAGGCCACATCGGTCGCGGCGAACTTGGCCACCAGCTTCTCGCCCAGGGTGGTCATGCCGCATCGCAGTTCCCAGATCGGGCGGCTCAGGGCCAGGGGATAGAAATGGAACCGCTTCTCGGTCAGCCGATCCAGCAGAATCAATCGCATCGACAGGGACTCCTAGATGAACCGTCCAACGCCCCGGTCAGGTACTGGCGATCAGGCCGCGCCCGGCGCGCCGGGCATCTTGGCCTGGATCCATTCGTAGTAGTCGAGCATGGTGAGCTTGCTCGCCGCGGGGCGGTCGAGGAAGAAGGTCACGTCGCGGTGAAGCTGCAAGGCGCTGGCCGTCCACATGCTGGTGATGGGGCCCTCGATGGCCGCCTGCACGGCCTGGGCTTTGCCCTCGCCGTTGGCCACCAGAAGGATCTCGCGGGCCTCAAGCACCGTGCCCACGCCCATGGTGATCGCATAGATGGGCACGTCCTCGGGCTTGTCGAAAAAGCGGGCGTTGTCTTCGATCGTCTGCCGGGCCAGCGTTTTGATCCGCGTCCGCGAACCCAGCGAGCTGGAGGGCTCGTTGAAGGCGATGTGTCCGTCGCTGCCGATCCCCAGCACCTGAAGGTCGATTCCGCCGCGGTCGACGATCCGCTGCTCGTACCACTTGCAGAACGCCACGTAGTTGTCGGTCGTGCCCGACGGAATATGGACGTTCTGCGGTGCGATGTTGATGTGCTTGAAGAGGTTCTCGTTCATGAAGTAGTGGTAACTCTGCGGATGGCTACTCGGCAGGCCCACGTACTCGTCGAGGTTGAAAGTCGACACCTGGGAAAAGTCGAGCCCTTCCTCCTTGTGCATCCGGATGAGCTCTTTGTAGAGGCCCAGCGGGCTGCTGCCCGTGGCCAGCCCCAGAACGGCATTCGGCTTCGCGTTGAGCACCTTGGCCACTTTCGTGGCTGCCGCCTTGCTCAACTGCTCATAAGTGTCGCTAACAATGACCTGCATGAACGCACCTCAAACATTGGCTTCACGTACTGTCAACACGTCCTCGCCGAAAAGCGAACCGTCGAGTTTCCCGCCTGGGTGCGTCAATGTCAACCCTCCGAAGAAACAAAGGAAGGGGAAGCTGCCCCTCACAAGTGCCATACCTGGCTGCCATCCATCGCCTCGTCATGGTCATTTATGGTGGCGTCGTCCCAGTCGTAATGACTGACAAGCTGCTGACGGAGGATGGCGATCTCCGCATTCTCCGTTCTTGCATGGTTATGCATGCCGGGCGCGTGTGCCTTAAGCCGTCTCCCTTCGCAGCCGATGATGCCATCGAGACGCGGTCTTCGCGTCGACGGCTCGGGCGCGACACGTCGCGGTCGTGGCCCCTGGCCCGGCGGTTCCGATGCTTGAAGCCGGAGCAGGGTCCTCCTAGAATACCAGCGGGCAGATCGGGAGCGGTGGGATGCGCGACCATGTCGTGGAACGTCTGGGCGACCTCGTCAGCGGGGCGATGTACGTGGTCGTGGCCATCCTGGCCTCGTTGTGCCTGTTCCTGATCATCCGCGCCGGTGTCAAGCCCGCGTGCACCTTCCGCACGCGGCGGCGCAAGAAGTCTCCCGAGGAGCAGGAAGAAGACGACCGGCGACGCCGTTGGGTCCGCGCATTCTTCGGTTACTAATCGGCTCGGCCCTTGGGCCCCTCGGCGGCAGGAGGTGCCCGTTCCGACAAGCCACACCCTTCCGCTAGTTGCATGTCCAAGCCGCTCGTGTTCATGATGGGCCGCTCGCCCACCTTTCTACCCACCGATCGCATGTACGCGACGAACCACATGTGGGCCCTGCCCGTCGACGGCCGATTCCGGCTGGGACTGTCGGCCTATGCCGTGAAGCTGCTGGGCGACCTGAGCGACCTCGATTGGTCGATCGAGCCGGGCGCGACGATCGGCAAGGGGCAGCCGATCGGATCGATCGAGGGTTCGAAGGCGACGAGCGAGCTCTACTCGCCGCTCGACGGTCGCGTCGAACAGATCAACCCCGCCGCGGTGGACGACCCTTCGCTGATCAACTCGAATCTGTACGATACGGGCTGGCTGTGGACCATCGACGGGCCGGGCGACTCGCTCCTTTCGCCCGAAACGTACTACGCGCACCTCGAAGTCAGTTGGCCGCTGGCCGAACGCATGCTGAAGAAACAGGCGGGGGACTCTCATGGCCGGTAAAATCGCAGTGATTCTCTCGAAAAGCCGAGAGGGCCTGCCCGAGCAGGCGAGGCTCGAAAAGGCGATCGTGGCGGGGCTGGGCCGCCGTCGCGAGATCGATCTCGTGGTGATGCCGCATCTGTACGATCTGGCGGCCGAGAGCCGGGCCGTCGAGTGGCTGAAGTCGGTCGGCAGCGACATGATCGTTTTGGCGTGGCTCTATCCGCGCTCGGCCTATTGGGTGCTCGATGCGCACCAGGTGCGAGGGCGGCTGGGTCGCACCTTCACGTTGCCCGACGACGAGCCCGACGAGGCCGCGGCACGATCGGGGACGGTCGTGCCCGACCGCACCCTCTGGTGCTGCGATCTCCGCGCGCACACCGAGGCCGGGCCCTACCTCGATCAGATTGCGGCGATCATCGCGTCGACCGTGGGGAGCGAGGCGCCGGCGGCACGAGCCGGCTCGCCGGTGGAGATCGACGAGCCCTCCCCTCCCCGGTGGTATCCCGTGATCGACTTCGGGCGGTGTACGAACTGCCTGGAGTGCCTGAACTTCTGCTTGTTCGGCGTGTTCGGTCTGGACGAGTCGGAGGGGATCGCCATCGACGAGCCCGACGCCTGCCGCGACGGATGCCCGGCGTGCAGCCGGATCTGTCCGGCCGGAGCGATCATGTTCCCTCAGCACCACGATCCGGCCATCGCCGGCGACCCGAAGGCATCGAAAGAGGGGCTGAAGCTCGACCTGTCGCAGCTTTTCGGGGGGGTCGACCCAGCCGAGTTGGCCGCCGCCGAGCGCGACCGCGCGTGGACGCAAAAGCAATCGGCCCAGCGCCAACCGGGCCCTGCCCACCGGGAGACGCCCTCGTCGGCCGACGATCTGGACCGACTCGTCGACGAGTTGGACGACGCGGATTTGTGACCCTCGTCGCCTCACGAGAAATCGGTCACATCCGCGCCGTCGGGGCGTTTGCGCCCGCGCTGGTTCTTCAACTCGCCCATCATCACGCGAATCGCGTAGCAGTGCTCGCGCACGGCCTCGGGGTAGTCTTCCGCCTTGGTCGCCACCAAGGCCCGGTCGACGTGCGCATCGAATCGGTCCCAATCGACGTTCCATTGCTCGCTCGTGGCCGCGTCGCGAAGCTGGTGGGTCGACTCGACCAACCGGTCGACCAACCCGAGGCTCGCCGAGCAATCGCAGGCCGTGTAGGGCCCTTTTCCGTAGCGTCGGTTCCCGCCGTCGATTGAGGGGTTTTCGCGTTGGCGCCGCTCGATCAGGATTCCCAGGCCGAGCGCGGCGGCCCCGACAAAGCTGCCCAGGGCCGCCAGCATGTGCTGGAAAAGCGCAAAGCCGACGCCCGCCAGGGCGAAGGCGACCAGCAGGGTCCAGACCGCCGGACGAACGGGCCGGGCGGAATGGGCCCAAACGGGACGGGCGTCGCCGTCGCCATCGCGCAGGAGTTCGTCCCCAATGACCCGAACCAGCACGACGGTCACGTTGTCGGGCCCACCCCGCAGATTCGCCAGATCGACCAGGGCGCGGGCCGCCTCGTCGGGCGGAAGACAACCGACGATTTGCCCGATCTCCGCGTCGTCGACCGGGCCCGAAAGCCCGTCGCTGCAGAGGACGAACGTGTCGCCCACGCGGATCGGGAACGGGCCTTCGAGGTCGATTTCGACCTGAGGACTCGGCCCCAGAGAGCGCGTGATCACGTTCTTAGGGATGAAGCTGGGAACCTCGCTCTCCGGAATCTGTCGCGCCGCCCGCATCTCCCACACGAGGCTGTGATCGAAGGTCAACTGCTCCAGCCGGTTATCGCGCCAGCGATACACCCGGCTGTCGCCGACGTGGGCGGTCAGGGCGCCCTCGGGGAGGACCGTCAGAATGCTGACGGTTGTCCCCATCCCCGTGAAGTCGGGGTTGGCGCGCCCGCGGCCGTTGATCTGGGCGTTCGCGTCGCGCACCGCGGCAAGGAGGGCTTCCGGCGCGGGGAGATCAAGCACTTTGAAGTACGTCAGCGGCACCACGTCGGTCGCGAGCTTGCTGGCCAACTCTCCGGCCGCGTGGGCCCCCATGCCGTCGGCCACCATGAACAGATGGCCTCGCTGCTCCCACCGCTCCCGGCTGCTGGCCAGCGCGATGACCAGCGAATCCTGGTTGTTGGCGCGACGCAGTCCTACGTCGGTCAGCGAAGCGTATTGAAAACGGTGATCCCAATTGACGGGACGTTCGTCCATGGGAATCGTCGATGCCGACTCACTTGAGGATGTACTGTCGGATTGCCTGGTTTCCGCCCCGGCTCTCCGGGCGGAAACCTGCCTCTATTCTAACCACCACCGATACACGACACTAGGCACGAATTCCACCCGTCAGGGCTATGCCCACCGAGGGAGAATCACCGGCGGGCGGCGTTCGGGGGCATGCGCCCACTGTCTTGCCCAACCAGTAGGCCTTGACCCTCAGCGACCGTGCTGATACTTTCGTGAGTTTCCATTGGTACGAGTTGGAGCGACCCTGTGCCCTACGATAGTGTGGTATGCGTCAAACAGGTCCCCGACACCGCCAACGTCACCGCCGAGGCGATGAAGGAGGACGGGACGGTCAACCGGGCCGCCTTGCCGGCGATCTTCAATCCCGAGGATCTCCACGCCCTGGAGACCGCCCTGGAAATCAAGGACGAGTACGGCGGGACGGTCACGGCCATCAGCATGGGGCCCCCGAAGGCGGGTGAAGTCCTTCGCGACTGTCTGTACCGGGGGGCCGATCGGGCCATTCTGCTCACCGATCGGCGGGCCGCGGCAAGCGATACCTTGGCCACCAGTTACATCCTCAGCCGGGCCGTGCAGACCGTGGGACGATTCGACTTCGTGTTCTGCGGTCGCCAGGCCATCGATGGCGACACGGCCCAGGTCGGCCCCCAGTGCGCCGAGAAGCTGGGGATTCCGCAGATTACCTACCTGGAGGAGTTGGTGAGCCTGTCGCGCCGGACCGTGCGGATTCGCCGCAACGTGGGCAGTGGTTGGGAGATCGTCGAGGCCGAATTGCCGGTGCTTGTGACCGTGATCGACTCGGCGAACAAGCCCCGCCCGCCGGCCGCCAAGCGGATGATGCGTTTCAAGCGGGCCCGGGCCGAGGCTGAGCTGGTCATGGACGTGCGGCGCGCCCTGCCCGACGCCTCGGACGACGAGCGTCAGGCCGAGGTGCGGCGCCAAGCCGAGGCGCTCCAGCAGGCGGGCCTGCTCATCGAGCAGTGGGACCTCGACGACATCGAGGCCGACCTGTCGCGGTGCGGCCTGGCCGGCTCGCCGACCAAGGTGTTCAAGGTGCAGGCCATCGTGCTGACCAAAGAAGGTTACACCGAAATCCCACCCACCGAGGACGGCGTGAGCCAATTGATCCGCGAGTTGGTGGTCGATCGTACATTGGGATGATTCCACGGAGACTCGTGGCGGGGATAATCGAAAACGATGATTGAAGTCAACCGTCAAGGCGAAGTCTGGGTGTTTGCCGAGCAGGAAGACGGGGTCCTGCACGACGTGTCGCTCGAGCTGTGCGGCAAGGCCCGCGCGCTGGCCGATCAACTGGGCGTCGCCATGGGCGCGGTCCTGCCGGGCGCGAAGCTCGACGGCCTCCCCGAACGGCTGATCGCCCAGGGCGCCGACCGGGTGTACCGGGTCGACGACGAGCGCCTGGCCCACTACCAGACCGCGCCCTATGCCCGGGTGGTCGGCGCGCTGATCGAGAAGCACAAGCCCCAGATCGTCATTTACGGGGCGACGCCCCTGGGCCGCGACTTGGCGCCCCGCGTCGCCTCGGCGATGCGAGCGGGCATGACCGCCGACTGCACCGATCTCGAGGTTCGCGACGTCACCGATCCGAAGACGAAGCAGGTGCACGAGAAGCTGCTCTTGCAGATCCGGCCGGCCTTCGGCGGGAACATCATCGCCACGATCGTCAACTACGACTGGTGGCCCCAGATGGCGACGGTGCGCGAGGGCGTGATGCCCATGCTTCCGCCCGACGCGTCGCGCCGCGGCCAGGTCGTCGAGGAGAAGGTCGAGATCGACCCGAGCCTGCTGGCCCTCAAGCTCATCGAGCGGCACATCGAGCCGCGGCGCGTCAACCTGAAGGGCGCCCGGGTGATCGTGGCCGGCGGGGGCGGCGTGGGCAGCAAGGAGAACTTCCGCGTGATCCACGAGCTGGCCGGGGCGATCGGCGGGGCGGTCGGTGCCAGCCGCGCCGCTGTCGACGGGGGATTCGTCGGCAAGGAGCACCAGGTCGGCCAGACCGGCACCACGGTCCGGCCCGCGCTGTACATCGCGGCGGGGATCAGCGGCGCGGTCCAGCACCGCGCGGGGATGGAGGAGTCGGCCAAGATCATCGCCATCAACAAGGACCCCGACGCCCCCATCTTCTCGGTGGCCCATTACGGCATCGTCGGCGACCTGAACCAGGTGATCCCCATGATGGTCAAGGCGCTCAAAGAGCGCCGCTGATGGTTTCGCTAGCGACAGCAGACAACTCGGGAGCTTGCCCGTGGCAAACTACTTTCTCGATAACCAGGACATTCAGTTCCTCTTCGACCACGTCGATCTGGGGGAATTGGCCGATCTCCAGGAGGCCGACACGGCCAACGGCGACGCCGACTACGTGCCCGTCGACCGCGACGACGCGATCGACAACTACCGGCGGATCCTCGAGATCGTGGGCCAGGTGGCCGCCGAGACGATCGCCCCCAACGCCGAGGTGGTCGACCGCGAGGGGAACACCCTCAACGACGACGGCACGGTGACCCTCCATCCGGCCGTGCAAGAGAACCTCAGGCGCATGTCGCAGGCCGACCTGATGGGGTTCACCCTTCCCCGCAAGTACGGCGGCCTGAATTGCCCGAGCGTCATCTACACCATGGCCACCGAGATCGTCAGCCGGGCCGACACGTCATTCATGAACCTGTTCGGGCTTCAGGGCATCGCCGAGACCGTGCACGCCTTCGCCAGCGAGGAGATCAAAGACGAGGTGCTTCCCCGTTTCGCCTCGGGCGCGGTGACCGGCGCCATGGTGCTCACCGAGCCCGACGCGGGCAGCGACCTCCAGGCGGTGCGTCTGCGAGCCGACCGGGACGAGTCGGGCAACTGGGTGCTCAACGGGGTCAAGCGGTTCATCACGAACGGCTGCGGCGAGATCCTGCTCGTGCTGGCCCGAAGCGAGCCCGAGATCAGCGACGGGCGCGGCCTGAGCCTGTTCATCACCGAGCGGTCGGAGAAGGTCCGCGTGCGCCACCTGGAAGACAAGCTGGGGATTCACGGGTCACCCACCTGCGAGCTGGTCTTCGAAAACACCCCGGCCCGGCTGATTGGAGACCGCCAGCGCGGGCTGATCACCTACGTGATGGCCCTGATGAACGGGGCACGGATGAGTGTCGCCGCCCAAGCGTTGGGGGTGGCCGAGGCGGCCTACCGGCTGGCTCGCACGTACGCCCACACGCGGCACCAGTTCGGCGGCCCCATCGAGCGCCTGCCCGCCGTGGCCGAGATGGTGACCGACATGCAGGTGGCGATCGAGGCGGCCCGGGCGCTGAGCTATGAGGCCAGCCGGTCATGCGATCGCGAGAACAACAACCTGCGAATCCTCGAATGGAAAAAGGACCTCGACAAGGACGAGCAGAAACAGCGCAAACAGCAGGCACGCGCCCTGAAGCGGCTCAACGCCATGCTCACGCCCATGACCAAGTACTATTGCTCCGAGATGGGCTGCTACGTGGCCCACACGGCGATCCAGGTGCTGGGCGGGTCGGGCTACATGAAAGACTACGCGGCCGAGCGATATCTGCGCGACGCCCGCATCACCACGATCTACGAGGGAACGAGCCAGTTGCAGGTCGTGGCCGCGGTCCGCGGGGTGTCGTCGGGCACCTTCGAATCGTACGTCGAACCCTTCGAGCAGATCGAATACGGCGTCGCGCTGCTCGACGACCTCAAAGCGAAGCTGATCGAGGGACGGAAGCGGCTGGTCGAGGCGATCGCTTTCGTCAAGGGGCAGTCGGCGTCGTATCTCGATCTCTCGGGCCGGCGCCTGGTCGACGCGGCCATCGACGTGATCTGCGGACACCTGCTGCTGGGCCAAGGCGCCCGAAACGATCGCAAACAGCGGGTCGCGCGGCGGTTCATCGAGAGCCGGCTTCCCGTATTGCGGATGAACTGCGAGCAGGTCCTCCGGGGCGACAGGGCACCGCTGGAGGAATACGAGTTGCTGGCGGGACCCGTGCCGTCGAACGACTAGCCCAGTGCGATTTCGGGTGAACAAGGGGCCACGATGGGGATGTTCTCCGGCAAGACCGGTCTGATCCTGGGAATCGCCAACGACCGGAGCATTGCGTGGGCGATGAGCGAGGCCCTGTTCGCCGAAGGGGCCGAGCTGGCCTTCACCCATCTTCCCGGACCGTCGAGCCAACGACGCGTGGCTCGGCTCGTCGAGCCCCACGAGCCCAAGCTGGTCATGCCCTGCGACGTGCAGCGCGACGACGACGTTTGCGCAGTGTTCGAGGCGGTCGAGGCGACCTACGGGCATCTCGACTTCGTACTCCACTCGATCGCCTTCGCGCCGCCCGACGAACTGCGCAAGCCCTACGTCGAGGCGAGCCGCGAGGGGTGGCACCTGGCCATGGACATCAGCGCCTACAGCCTCGTGGCGGTCAGCCGCGAGGCGGCTCGGCGCATGCCTCACGGCGGGTCGATCGTCACGGTCAGCTATTTCGGCGGCGAGAAGGTGATCCCCGGCTACAACCTGATGGGCGTGTGCAAGGCGGCCTTGGAGCACACCGTCCGCTACCTCGCCTGGGACCTGGGACGAAAGGGCATCCGCGTCAACGCCCTCAGCGCCGGCCCCATGCGAACGCTCAGCTCGGCGGGCGTGTCGGGGTTCGACGAGATGCGCGAACACGCCGCGCGCAAGTCGTGCCTGGGACGAAACGTCGATCCGCGGGAACTGGGCAACACGGGGCTCTATCTGCTCGGCGATTTGTCGAGCGGCGTCACCGGCGAGACGATCCACGTCGACTGCGGCTACCACGTCATGGGGCTTTGAGCCGGAGCGATCGCGCGTCGCCTCGTCACTTGCCCTTGCCGCGCTGCTCCCACGAGTACCGGTTCTGGGCCATGTGCCCTTCGATGAACCGGTGGATGGCCACTTCGATCGCCAGGCTCTTCACCCCCACCATCTTCGTTCCCTGAAGTTTCGTGGGCAACTCGAAGATGAACAGGTCCTGGCGCTCGGCCGGATGATGGCGCTGGAGCAGCTTATGGATGCGCCGGGCATCGGACAACGGCTTCGACTCCTCCTTGCCCACCAGAATCATCATGGCGATCTGGCTGCGCACGATGGGGTCGCCCAGCGGCTTGCTCAGGGGCAGGCCCGGAAAGGCCCAGTCGGGCGAGATCAGCGCCAGCGCCTTGACGTCCTGGGGCGGGCCCAGCCGATCGGCCTCGCGCCGGGGCATGGTCCAGTCGTTCTGCGCGTAGTACAGGGCGACGGCGGCCCCCATCTCGGCCCCCACGATGCACAGGCGGTTGAGATTCAGCTCGGCTGCGTCGTTCTTGTCGATCAGGAACCGGCGCAGCGCCTCCATGTCCTTGTAGACCATGTCGTAGTACATCACACTGGCCGCCCGCCTCGAGTCGAGCCGGACCGTTCCGCCGAATCGCGTGCGTGTGCTGTCGCCGTGGCCGCGAAGATCGGGCACGAGCACGGCGTGGCCCTGTTCCTGCAAAACGGGGGCCAGCTCGAGGTAGTCCTTGCGGCTTCCATCGGCCATGTGCAGCAGGACGATCGGCACCGTGTCTTGACCTTGCGTCCCCGGGTAAAAGGTCGCCGCCAACTGGACCCCGTCCGAAGTCAGCAGGTCGTTGCCCCCGAGCTCCACCGGCGGGGGCAGCTTCTTCCCCTTCGGCTGGGCTTGCGGGGCGGGCGCCGAATCGGCCGACCCCAGTAGCACCACGATCACCAGGGCGAAACCCATCGCCGGGCTCGACGTGGCAAACCTGAAAGGACGTGCGGCGGAATTCGGGCGGAATCGTGTTGCAGTCATGGCAGGCTCGGCTCACGAGAAAGAGGGAATCCAACGGCGGACGGCCAGTTTCCATCTCTCAATCTAAGCCGGCGCGGGATGCCCGTCAACGATTTCCGCTCCCAAGACGGGTCACCAGTCCCCCGCGCGCCCCGAACCGGGGGGCGCCGCCGGGTCGGCAAACCCAAAGACGATCGTTTTCACCGGCGCGCCCGCCTTGCTATCATGGAGCGCCTGCCGGCTTGCGCAACCTCGAACTCGAGTCGACCCGATGACAAACACACCTCTCTTCCCCCGCCGACGTTTTCTTGCCCGGGCCGCGGCCGCGACGCTCGCCGCCGCGTCGGCCAGCCGCCTTCGACGCGGCTTGGGCGACGACTCCGAGTCACCGCCCCTGGTCCTCGACGCCGGTTTTCCCGGCGGCAACATCCTCGTCGAACGAGTCGAAGGCGACGACGTCTACCTGCGCCAAGACCCTCGCGACACGGAGGGATGGTGGTTCTACTGGTACTTTCGCGTGCGCGGGGCGGCGGGCCGAACGCTCGCCTTCCACTTCACCGACAAGAACGTCTTCGCCGCCCGGGGACCGGCCGTCAGCACTGACGGGGGCGATACGTGGGCCTGGCTGGGAGCCGACCGGTGCGACGGCGCCGCGTTTGGCTATACCTTTCCGGCCGGCGCCGAGGAGGTCCGCTTCTGCCTGGCCATGCCTTACCTCGAGGCAGACCTTCACCGGTTCCTCGATCGCCACCGAAAGAACCCGCACCTCGTGGTCGAACACCACGCGACCACCCGCAAGGGACGCAAGAACGAGCGGCTCCGCCTGGGCCGGCTCGACGGCGAGCCCGAGCACCGGGTGCTGCTGACCTGCAGGCATCACGCGTGCGAGATGATGGCCAGTTGGGCCCTCGAGGGAATCATGGAGGCGGTGCTGGCCGACACGGACGACGGCCGGTGGTTTCGCGAGCACGTCGAGTTTCTGGTCGTCCCCCTGATGGACAAAGACGGCGTCGAGGACGGCGACCAGGGCAAGAACCGCAAGCCCCACGATCACAACCGCGACTATCTCGGCGAGAGCATCTATCCCTCGGTGGCGGCCCTTCGCGAGTACGCCCCCAAGTGGTCGCGGGGCAAGCTGCGCGTGGCCGTCGACATGCACTGCCCCTGGATCCGCGGCGGCGGCGACAACCCGAGCAGCAACGAGCGGGTGTTCTTCGTCGGCAACCCCGATCCCGAGACCTGGCAGCGCCAGCAGGAGTTCTCGCGGATCCTGCACGCGGTGCAGACCGGCCCGCTGGCCCATCATCCCCGGAACAACCTTCCCTGGGGCCAGGCTTGGAACACGCTCAAAGAGGCGCGGAGTTGCTCCCGTTGGACCGCCCAGTTGCCCGGCGTGCTCATCGGAACGACGATCGAGATCCCCTATGCCGACGTGGCCGGCACGGCCGTAACCGTCGAAAGCGCCCGGGCCCTGGGTCACGACCTGGCCGCGGCGCTGCGCAAGTATCTTCAGCCGACGCCGTGACGCGCGTATTGGCCCGTTGCCCGTGACGGATCGCCCGCGTTTCAACAACATCCCGTCGACGTTCTTCGCGAGCGCGCCGTGCGTGCTGCGGCCTACTGGACCGCCGGGGGCGGGACGTCCAGGCCGGCGAGCTGGGCGCGCCGAGCTTCGCGTGCGTACGTGCCGTAGAAGGGCGCGTTCCCGTCGAGCCAGACATGGATGCGACGCCGGTCGTCGTCGGGCAGGCGCACCGTTTCCGCGTGGACGTCGTCGTCGAGGATCGTCGCCAGGGGGCTCGCGTCGGCGCCCGACTGGCCCGGCATCGTCGCGATGGGCCGGATCGTCTTCCCGCCCCACTCGTACCAGCGCACGTAGGGCTTGAGGTTTTCGTAGGACAGAATGAACTGGTCTTTCGGCGCGCCGGTGAGGGCAAGCCGGCTCTTGCCGGGACCCGCCGCGCCGTCGTGGCACCGCACGCAGTGGCGGTCGAGCACGGGCTGGACGAGACGGACGTAGCTGAATGGGCGCGTGCCCTCGGGGCCGGGCGCGATGGACGACGGGGCACGGTCGAGCGCCAGGGGGCGCCGCACCGCCGGGGCGGCCGCCACGGGTTCGTGGCAGCCCACGCATCCGCGCCGCTCGCCGGGCTGGACGTAGGTCACGCTCCGCATGGTCTGCACGGCCCGGCCTGACCCGTCGACCGCCTGGAAGTACAGCGGCTTGCCCGCCGGCACGCGGAAATACGCCGATCCGTCGGACTCGACCGGTACCGTGCCCAGCAGCATCCGGGCGCTCTCGGCGTTCGCGTAGCCGATGCGCGGCTGGTTGGCCACGTGGGTCTCGGTCTTCGGGAGCACCTGATACACCCGAAGCTCGCGGATGGGCCGCGACACGGGCAGAGGCATAAGGCTCCTGCCGACGTCGGTCAGCACGAGTTCGCCCTCGTCGCCCAGGCTCGGTTCCGTCGGGCCGGCCATCGTGGGTGGAACCGGCCGGGCGTTCAGCGGGATCGGGTACATCGACGAGATGCCTTCCTCGCGATAGAGCAGTTCCAAGTTGCCGAAGCGGTCGAAATAATAGAGTCCCGTCGGCGTGTCTTGCCCGACGCGCGGTCCCATGCCGGGAAGCGGATCGAAGCTGAAGGCCACGAGAAAGCAGGCTTCCGAAAGCGGCCAGGGGCTGTGGAAGTAGCTCGACGGCCACCCGGAGGCCTCGGGAAAACACACCTCGGGCGTGAGCACCTCGAGCGAGTCGAAGCGGTCGTGCCCGGTCTCGGGGTCGAGCGCGACGCGCGCCGGATCGACGATCACCAGCGAGCCTCCCACGGCGGCGTGATGGGCCCCGGCCACGAACACGACCCGGTTCGACCCGGGAATGGCGCGGGGCTGGTAGCAGGCGTTGATCCGCATCGTGTAGTTGCCGAACAGCACGGCGGGATTCGATCCCCCGGGCCCTGTCACCCACAGGCCGTGGAAGTTGGCGGCCGAGCGATCGACGTAGTCCCAGCGGATGTAGACGATCCGCCCGTCGGCCAGCACGGAGGGGTGCCACTCGTTCGTCTCGTGCAGCGACAGGGCGCGCACGTTCTCGCCCGATGCGTCCATCCGGTGCAGGGTGTAGGCGGGCAGGGGCTCCCAAGGGTTGTGGCAGCGGCCGAAGCCGCCCCGCCGGGTCGACATAAAGGCCACGCCGCCGTCGGGAAGCGGGCAAGGGTCGAAATCGTCGTCGGGGCCGTCGGTGAGCTGCCGCAGGTTGCCGCCGTCGGCATCCATGGCGAACACGTGAAAGCACCGCCGCCGGGGCGAAGAATAGTCGGGCTTCGCCCCGGCTCGCTCGGCAAAGGCGAAGTAGATCGTCCCGGCGTCGTACGACAGCGAGAGGGTCGTGTAGTTGCCCCGGGGCAGCCGATCGCCCACCAGGTCGCGCGCCTTCATCGAGCGTCCGGGCTCTTCGAGCCGATACACCCCGCCGCCGGCAATGTCGCCGTAGTCGTAGTAATAGCCGAGATACTCGTGGAGCATTTGCGAGATGAAGCGCCGCCGCTTGAGGAACACGAGCGGCTTCGAGGCGAGCGCCGGGTTCGCCAGGGCGAGGCTCCTGCCGGCCGAGCGAATCTGAACGTACAGATCGCGCCGCGCCGGCTCGCTCATCGAATCGGCGGCCTCGGCGCGGCGCCGCAGGCGGTCGAGCGTCTCGCCGGCTGGGGCCTCACTTGATTCGGCCCCAGCCACCCCGATCGAGCCTTGAAGATAATCTCGAAGCGCCGCGGCGGCGGCGAACGCATCGCGGATGGCGCCCGGGTCGGCCGGCGAGCGCCCGCGACGCGATTCCTGGGCGGTCCAGTCGGCCTCGACCGCGGCCCGCATCGGGTCGACGGGATCGCCGCTCCGCTCGATGGCTTCCATAATCTCCCGCCCCAGGGCAATCCGCTCATCGCCGAGCGTCTTCGAATCCTTCGAGCGGAAGAACAGCGACACGCTCGCTCGCTTGCGCGGCTTGATGCGCAGGTAGGCCTGGGGTCTCCCGTTGCAGCCCGTGTGATGGGCCACGAGGTCGTCGCCGCTGCCGCAGAACCGCCAACCCAGCCCCTGGAACGAGCCGTCGCCGGTCGCGTGGCTGCTGCGCAAGATTTCGCCGAAGAGCACGTCGGACGCGACGTACGTGTTCTCGATGATGCCGATCGAGTAGCGGGCCATGTCTTCGATGGTCGACGCGACAAAGGCCCCGGGCGACGACCACGAATCGTCCTGCTCGCGCGCGCCGAGCGAATCGGCGCCGACGGGACGGCCGATCCGCTCGCGAACCAGCTCGTGGTACGCCTTGCCGGTGACGGCTCGAACCACGTCGCCCAGCACGGCCGAGCTTTGGGTGGAATAATGGTACTCGTCGCCCGGGCGGAATCGCAGCCGGAGCACCCGGCGGTCGCCTTCCTCCGTCCAAATCGAATCCCGGTTGTGGATCGCTCCCTCGTTGTGCGGCAGCCCGGCACGGTGGGTCAACAGATGTCTCAGGGTAAGCGGGGCGTCGCGATGCGCGTCGGGCATGCCGTCGCGATAGGCCCGATCGTACTGCCAGACGTTGTCGTCGAGGCTCTGGATGGCTCCCTCGGCCACCAGTTGCATGACGATCATGGCGGTCGCCGTCTTCGAGATCGAAGCCCAGGCGCACTTCGCGTCGACCTCGGTGCCGTACGACTTGGTCAGCACGATCTTGCCGTCGTGGACAATCCCCACGATGACGAACTCGATCTGCGGAAACCGGCGCATGCGCCCGTGGATCAACTCGTCGACCGAGCCGACGACCTCGGGTTTCAGTCGATTGATGCCCACCTGGACGGGCACGGGCGCCTCTTGCTCGCCGCCCGCGGCGCTCGGCGCGAGGCAGGCCCAGACCATCGAGAGAACCGCGGCTGTGCGCGTCGGACGGCGTCGGGACCGCATGGGAAGCACCCTCGGGTAGTCGGGAGTCGTCGATCAAGCGTGTGCCCCGTCCCCGCGCATGATAAGCGACCGGCAAGGCGATTTCCAGATGGCGCCCGCCCCCCGATGGAACCACGATCGGTCGGTCGATTCTTGGCGCGGGGGCTCAAGGGACGATAATAGACTGCAAACGGTTCGGGACGAGACGCCCGATCTGCTCCGCGGTGCAACCAACGGTGTCGCGACATGACTCACCTCCGTCTTGCGATCGTAGCCGTTGTCCTCGCGGCGATGGGTGCATCCCAGGCCCACGGGCAGGGTGGGCCGGGGCCGGGTTCCGGTGATCGTCGCTCGGAGTTCTTCGTCACCATGATGCGCCGCATGGACGCGAATCAGAACGGGCTTCTCGAACCCCATGAGGTTTCCGATCGGGCCCGGCCCTACATCGAGCGGGCGGCCCGCTCGGCGGGTCTGAATCCGTCGCGACCGCTTTCGATTCGAGCCCTGGAGGGCGCGATCCGCGGTTCGGCCGATCGGCGCGACGCGCCCGGCGCGGGCACCTCTTCCGGGTCCCCGCAAACTGCCGCGCCCGCCGATTCGGCGGTTCCGGGCTTCGGGCACGTCGACCATCTCCCGCCCGTTCTCGAATTCGGCGAGGAGGCCGAGTCGCTGGTCTATGTCGAGCCCGAAGATCTCCGGCGGGCGGCGGAGCGGTTGCGCCAGCACGACCGCAATCGCGACGGGTACATCGACCGGGCCGAGGCGCGCGAGGGCCGGTGGGGCGACGATCCGTTCGAGTTCGACCGCAACCGCGACCAGCGTCTCAGCCTGGCCGAGATCGCCGAGCGTTACGCCCGGCGCCGGCTCGCCGAGTCGGGCGATCTGCCTCGCTATCTGGCCGGGCCTTCTTCGCGGGGCGGCGCGTACTCGCGGGATGGCTCGTCGGAGGCCGACGATCGCCGCCGGCGCGAGGACGAAACGCGGCGGCGCGAGCCCTCCTCGGGCAGCCGCGAGACGTGGTATCTCTCGGGCAGCATGATGCAGCGCTACGACGTGAACGGTAATGGGGTGCTCGACCCCAACGAGTGGAGCAACATGGGCCCGAACGCCTCGTCGGCCGACGCGGACGGCGACCGCCGGATCACGCGGACCGAGCTTTCCGACTGGCTGGCCCGCAAGGCGTCGAAGTCGTCGCTCAGCCTGCCCTTGGGGCTGCCCGACTGGTTTGCCCGGCGCGACCTCAACGGCGACGGCCAGATCGAGATGGCCGAGTTCGCCCAGGAGTGGACCGACGAGCAAGCCGCCGAGTTCGCCCAGTTCGATCTCAACGGCGATGGGGTCATTCTGCCCGACGAGTGCCTTCGGGCGATCTACCTTCCCGGCGGCAGCTACTCGAACAACCAGTTGCAGGTCATCCCGGCGCGCGGGACGATCTACTCCGAGATCATCGTTCGCGATGAAGAGCCGGTCGCCGACCTCGACGTGCAAGTCTCCATCACCCATACCTACGCCGAACAGTTGGACGCCTATCTGCTCGGGCCCGACGGCGAGCGGATCGAGTTGTTCACCGGCGTGGGCGGCAGCGACGATCACTTCGACAACACGATCTTCGACGACGAGGCCTACCAGTCGATTCTCCGGGGTCGCCCGCCCTTTCGGGGACGGTATCAGCCCGAGGCGGTTGCGAAGCGCCAGACAAGCCTTCGCCATTACTACGGCAGGGAGATTTCGGGAACCTGGAGGCTGATGATCCTGGCCGAGCGGAGCGACCGGGCGGGTGCCCTGAACGGCTGGTCGCTGATCACCAAGCCGGTCGGCGAGGGCCCCACCGTCCGCGACGACGAACAGTACGAGTGGGCACCGGGGCCCGAGCGGGGGGATGACCCACGCTCCCGTCCACCGGGCCCGCCGGGCTCGTCAGGCCCGCCCGGTCCGCCGGGTCGAGAGGGGTATCGCGGCCGCGGGGGGCCTCCGCGTGAGGGTGGGCCCTCGTGGCGGCCGGGCGAGCCGCCGCGCGGCGATTGGTCGCGGGGCCGGCGGTAGTCGGTACGGCATGGGCGCCGGCTTTTCCACTTTGGAACCGGTCCAGTAGAATGGAGGTGGGGCGGCCCGGTCGTGTTTGGGGCTCCGTCGAATCGGGCGGCAGCGATCTTTCCCTCTCGTGTTGCGACCGGCGATCGTCCCGAAGCCGCATTGCCCGACGGGACGCCCATGCGCGGCGATTTCGATCCCTATGAAGCGTGGCTCGACATTCCGTCGGACCGTCGACCGCCGACCTACTACGATCTGCTGGCCGTGCCCGAGGACGAGACCGACCCCCAGCGGATCGAAAGCGCGGCCGCGGCCCGCATGGAGCCGGTCCGCGCCCGGGCGCTGGGCGAGTACGGCGCCTGCGCCAACGAGTTGCTCAATGAAATCTCCCTGGCGCTGATCTGCCTGACCGATCCCCCCCGGCGCGAGCAGTACGATCGAGAGCGGCGTCGCGCCTGCCTCGAACGATGGTTGGAGGACGGCCGGGAGCCCGGCGACTTCTACGATCTGACCGACACGGCTCGCTTCGCTCCCGACCGAACCCATCTGCTGGCGGCGATCCGCGAGGCCAAGGAGCAGGTCGAAGGCCGGGCGCCCGCCGATGACGCTCGGCGCGCCCGACAAGCGAAGTGCCTTGCCGAGTTGGAGGACGGGGAGCGGGCCCTGTCCGATCCGACCGAGTTCGTCCGCTACCACCGGGCGATCGTCGAGCGCCTGCGCAACGACTACGCGCGGCAGCGCGACAATGCCGCGGCGCGCGCAACGGCAAAGGAACTGCACGAATGGCTCGCGCGGCGGCGGATCCATCCCGACCGCAGCGACGCTGTCGCGCGATGCATCCGCGGCTCGAAATCGCCCGATCGGCTGTTGAAGAAGCTCTTTCCGAGCGATCGGCGTCAGGGAGGGAAGCCCGGCGCTCGTCGCGCGCCGCCGGTTGCCGCGGAGGCCGCGCCGGCGATCGCGGCCATGGACGAAGACGCGCTGCTGTCGCTCTTCGAGCGGAGAGGCCCCGATCTGTTCGTCGACTACGCCGACCAGACCGAGGCACTCGGGCGGCGCGTGTCGGCGCTGCTCGACGCGCTGGCCGATGACCCGCGCCGATTCGCGCGGCGCCTCGATTTCGTGGCGGCCGGGCAACACCTGCTGCCGACCATGCTGAGCCGGGGGGTCGCCATGGCCTGGGTTGAATGCCGGGTGGCGATCTTCGAGATCGACCGGCTCCGGCACGAGAAGTCGCCGTGGGGGCAGACGCCCATCGAGCGCATCGAAGAGGCTTGTCTGCGATTGGCGCAGGCCGCCGCCCGGGCCATGCCGCCGAGCCGCTTGAGCGACGATCGTTGGGGTCGCAGGAAACAGATGCGTCTGCGTCAAATCGGCCACGCATTGCTCGGGCATCCGCCGCTTTACTGGCGCGACGCCGGCCTGCAGCAGAAGATAACCGCTCTGTTCGAGACGGGCCGATGGCCCGAACCGCCGCTGCGCACGCTCGCCTCGGAGCGTTCGTCTCCCTCGTCGTGGGTGGCGGTGATCGCCGCCGCCGCGATCGTGGCCCTGGCGGGCGCGGTCGTGTACGTGGCTCGTTCGGGTCAGGGAACTCCGACCGCCGCCGCTTCGGCCGTCGACCTCGCGGATCCCTCCGTCGATCTAACCCTTGAAACGGACCAGGAGGCGGCTCCCGAGGTCGAACCCTCCCGCGCCGATTCGGCGGATGTCTCGAATGGGCCGACGGGCGAGGCGTCCGGGGCGGCGCGGGCGCCGCTCGACGAGCCGGCTCCGGCGGCGTCTGCCGCCCGATCGAAGGCAGTCGACGAGACCCTGGAAGCGGCACGGCAGGAGGCCGACGCGGCCGCGCGCGACGCCGCGCAGGTGCTGGCGCGTCTGGCGGATCGGCAGCCCCCGGCGCCGAACGTCGACCGCGAAGTGGAGTATCGAGCGTGGAAAGGCGATGCCCAGGCATACGCCCGCGGACGCGGCGGAGGACTCGTCGACGAGTTGGCTCTTGCCGATGGAGAAGCGGTGATCCCGGCCGGCGTTGTCTCCGAACCGACCCCGGCCGATCGGCTCCGCCTGGGGCCGGGACGGTTGCACCTCGATTCGGGCACCTGGGAGTTCGGCCGGGGGTTCGACGATCCGTTTCCCAGCCGCGAACAGATGGTGCCCGGCTTGGGCCGCCGGCTGGGGCTCGAGTCGGTCTGGGTGAGCCTCGAGGCGCGCGGCGACCGGTTGTTCCTCGTGGTCCACGCGAACCCCGAGACCACGCCGCCGATCGTCCGTGAGCAGATGGCAAAGAGGGCTGCGGCCCTGAAGAGACTCGACAACTCCCTCCAACAGAAGCTGCGCCGCTTCCGCCTTCACGGCCGCGAGATCGACGGGTTGATCGCCATCCTCGAAGAGCACGGGTACGAACCCCCGAGAAGCGACTCCTTCGGCGACCCGTTCGTCGACGAGATGCTTGACGAACCGGCCGACGCTTGGGACCGGCCGAGCGTCGAGGAGGCTGCCGGTGACCTGGCCTCATGGGTCGCACGTCAGAGGACGCAGCTCGAAGCCGAGATCGACCGGGGCGCCCGGCAAGAGCAGCAGGCCGTCGCGGCCTTGAAACGCAGTTGCCGCAAGATCACAGCCGTGGTCTACCGTTTGGATGAATAGCCAATTCGACCCTTACCGAGCGTGGCTGCAGATCCCGCCGGATCGCCGGCCGCCGAGTTACTACGACCTGTTGGGGGTCGCCGAAGACGAGAGCGACCCGCGACGGATCGAGGAGGCGGCCACCGAGCGGCTGGCGCGGGTGCGCGCCCGGGCACTGGGCGACTGGGGCGAGCACGTCACGCCGCTTCTGAACGAGATCTCCCAGGCGCTCGACTGCCTGAGCCGCCCGGCCAGCCGAAACGCCTACGACGAGAAGCGGCTGCAACACACCTTGGACCGCTGGTTGGAAGCCGGCCGGTGGCCGGCCGACTTCTACGAGATCGTCGACGCCTGCCGTTTCACGCCCGATCGACAGTATCTGCTCCGCGCCGCGCGCTCGGCTCGGCAATATCTCGCCGATCGCCTCGGTCGGGACGGAACCGCCGAACCGTCCGCTTCGGAACTGCTCATCGAGCTCGAGGCGGGCGAGCAAGCGCTCGGGGCTCCCGGCGTCTATCGGCAGTACCACGTTCCCATCCTGGGCCGCCTGTTCGACGAGTACGCCCAGGGGCACGGGAACGACCCGGCCCTTTGGGACGCCGCCGACCTGGCATCGTGGCTCGTGCGGGAAAAGAGGGTGCATCCCGGTCGTTCCGGCGCGATTGCCCGGGGGATGTGCGCGTGGGGCGCCGATGCTGCCGATCGGCTTCTGGGCGAGTGGTTTCCGGACGCCGCTGCCGAGGATCCTCGGCAGCCGGGGCCGGCCCCGTTCGAGGGCGAGCGGCTCGAGGGGGCGGGCCTTCCCGTCGGGCCAACGCCGCCGCGTCCGCGACCACGGCCACCGCGGCTTCCTCCCGTGTTGCCGCCGCCCGTGGTCGGCGCCCCTACCGAACCCGCGCCGGAGGCGACCCTTCACCGATCGAGGCGTTCGGTTTGGGCAGTGTTGGTGCTGGTCCTTTTTGCCGGCGCCGTGGCGCTGGCACTGGGTCTGGCGGCGAGCCGATCGCATCGGTCGGATTCGGCCGACGTGACGATGGAGCCCTGGTGAGCATCAAGCGAGAATTGCCGTTGCTTGCGTGGTTCGTTCCAGACCACTAGAATGGGTGGTTGTGGGTGCCGTTCGGAACATCCGGATCGATGCAGGCAGTACGCGACGGGCGGAACTCCGTCGGCGAGCGCTGCATTCCGAGGCAGGAGAGGACCGAAATGTCGGACACGTCGCCTCCGTGGCCCGATGGCGACCTGATCGAGCGGCGGGGATTCTGGGCGCGGTATTCGCCGCACGGCGAGTTTCCCTGGTCGTCGGCCATGTCGTGCACGCTGTTGGCATTCTTGAGCGTTCTGCTGCTGGTCGTGGCGGCGCCTTTTTTGCGGGGCGACCCGACGCCGCCCGCCGTCGATGTCCTCGTGGTGGGCCCCGACGAGAGCGCCCCGGCGGGCGACGTCGACGACTTGGCCGCGATGGCGGCCCTCGAGGGGACCCTGCCCGACGAGCCCCTCGAAGCGATGCCCGACTTGCCCGTCGAAGACCTGAGCGAGGTGACCAAGCCGGAGCTCCGGTCGAAGATCGAGCCGGCCGAGACGGGCAAGGAGTTGGACGAGGCCGCGGAAACGGCCCAATCGACGCTCGACCGGCTCGCCGCGGCGCGGCAGCAGCTCGACGCGAACCTCAACCAGGGCGCCTCGCAGGGGACCGGCACCGGCGGGGGAGGCACCGGCGCGGCCGGGCGCGGGGCGCGCGTGGCGCGATGGGTGCTGCACTTCAACACGCGATCGGCGAAACACTACATGGCCCAGCTCGACGGATTGGGGGCGGTGATCGCCTTTCCGCTGACCGGCAACCGCTGGCGCTATTACTTCGACATCAGCAGCGACCGCCGCCGCTCGGAGATCCGCGACCTGAGCGACGAGAACCGGCTGTATTGGGTCGACGAAAAGCCCCATTCGATCGCCGGCGTCGCGCAGGAGCTCGGCATCCCCGCGTCGCCGTTCATGATCGTGTTCCTGCCGGTGACCCTCGAAGAGCGCATGCTCGCGATGGAGCTGGCCTACCGGAACCTGCGCGAAGACGAAATCCAAAGGACCGATTTCGAGGTCGTCGAGACGGGCGCCCGATACGACGTGCGCGTCCTTCGGCAGATACCCCGATGAGTGACGAACGTGGGGCACGTTTCCAACGTGCCGACAACCCGAAGGCACGTTGGAAACGTGCCCCACAAGATGCGCGCGGGGCGCGCGGAAACTGCCGACAACGGCTTTAAGGAGATACCCTACGTGAGCTGGCAGCGAATCATCGAGGCCAACGGCCCTTTTTTCCTCACGGTGTTCGTTCTTCTGTTTCTCACGAGCTTCACCCTGATCTTCTGGCGATGGTTGTTGAATCGGGGCGCCAGCATCGATCTGGCCGAGTTCGTCGAGCGCTTCCGGGAAACGCTGGCGTCGGGCAGCTCCGACGAGGCCCTCGCATTGTGCGAGGAGGAATCGGGAGCCGTGGCCAAGGTCTTTCGGGCGGCCCTCGAAAACAGCCCGCAAGGCAAGGTGGCGGCCCGCAACGCCATGGCCGACAAGATCGAGCTCGAGATCGTTCCCGACCTGAACTTCCTCCTGCCGTGGATCCTCGTGCTGGCCAAGCTGGCCCCCATGGTCGGCCTGCTGGGCACGGTGTGGGGCATGATCAACGCCTTCGGCAAGATCGCCGGGGCGATCAAGGTGAACCCCAGCGATCTGGCTGGCGACATCGGCATGGCCCTGTTCACCACGGCCGAGGGGCTCTTGATTGCCATCCCCTTGATCTTCGCCTACACGATGTTCCGGGAGCGGGTCAACCGGTTCGAGGTCGATTTGCAGCGGGCGGCCCAGGCGGCGCTGCGATTGTATCCGGCGATGACCGCCAAGGCGCCGCGCACGTCGCCGCCGTCGCTGGTGTAGTCCACGATCGAGAGGCTTCCGTCGCCATGAACGAAGAAACGCGAACGCCGCCCGCCGCTCGGAGTGAGGAATCGGCCGAGGCCCGGCGGCCCCTGCGCCTCACGCGGCGCCGCCCGCACGACGAGGCGGCCATGGATATGGCGCCGATGATCGACGTCACTTTCCAACTGTTGATCTTTTTCATGCTCACCAACGCGCTGGCCAATCCGGCCGCCATGGAAGTGCCCGAAGCCGAGTACGGGCGGGGCGTCACCCTCGAAGGTCAGCAACTCATCCTCGTCGATGCCGAGGGCAACTACTACCTGGGCGACGCGGCCGGCGACCAGAACGCCCCTGAGTCGCTCGCGGCCCTGGTCGAGGAAGTCGAAAAGAACGCCCGAGCGGCCCGCCAGACGCTCGAAGTCATCGTCAGCGCCCACCGCGACGCGAGGCACCGCCACGTGCGCGAGCTCGTCGAGGCCCTCGGGGCCGTGGGCGACCTGGGGCCGATCCGCATCGGCGTCGAGGAAAAGCTCAATTAGTCGAAAGGCGGCCATGGCGGCAACGGCATCCGATCTCTGGCACGTGCGAGGCGAAGGCGCCACCGGCGACGGGCACGCGATCGACCTCGCCCAACTCGGCCGGGAAATCGCCGACGGCGTCTGGGACCCGGCCGACCAGGTTCGCGATCCCCGGACGGGCCGGTGGACGTTGATCGGCGACCACCCCCGGTTGGAGGAGTTCCTGCCGACCGGCGGCCGGCTTCGTCCCAGCACGGGCGACGATCCCGACATGGACATCACCCCGATGATCGACGTCACCTTCCAGTTGATCATCTTCTTCATGATCACGGCGACCTTCGTCGTGCAGAAGACGATCGACATGCCCCAAGCCGAGGCCGCCGATGAAGCCTCGCGCTCGAATCCGACCTGGACCGACGTTGCGGAGCAATACATCGTCGTCGAGGTGCGAGGCAACCGAACGGTTACGGTCGACGGCGAGCCGGCCGGGGCGGCCGATCTGGTCCGGGTCTTGAGGGAAGTCACGCGCCGCCGCGCGATCGTCGAGATGGCCATGCACGCGCACGACGACGTGCCCCACGAGCTGGTGGTCAAGGTTCTCGACGCCGCGGCCGGGGCGCAGATCGAGAAGGTGCACTGGGTGCGAAGCGAGGCGCCGTCGGGAGGAGACGCGGCGAGTGCGAATCCGCCCCGGTCGAGCCCGTGATGAATCGTTGACGCTTGCGCTATGCCGCATTGTCCCGCTTGCCAGCACGAATTCGCCGCCCGCTCGGACGCCGCCGTTCCGTACCGTTGCCCCCGTTGCGCGCAGCTCGTGCTGGGGCCCTATTGCCATCTCGAATGGATCGGCGGCGGGGGGATGGGCGACGTCTATCAGGCCCGCGAGCCCGAGATGGGCGACCGCACCGTGGCCATCAAAATCCCCAAGACGGGCTACGACGCCGATCGGGCCGGACGGCGCTTCGAGCGGGAGATCGCCGCGTCGGCCCGGCTTGAGCACGAGAACGTGGTTCGGGCCTACCACCGGGGAATCGAAGGCGGACGCCCTTTTCTCGTGATGGAGTTCGTCGACGGACTCAAGCTCAGCGACGTGGTCGCGCGAGAGAAGACGCTCTCCGTGCACCGCACGGCCGCCGTCCTCCTGGGAATCGCCCGAGGGCTGGCCCACGCCGGCGCGATGGGGATCGTCAACCGCGACGTCAAGCCCGAGAACGTGCTCTTGGCTCGTCCGAGCGGCACGCCCAAGATCCTCGACTACGGCCTGGCCCTGATCGGCGGCGGAACCGACCAGGTCACGCGGTGCGGCTCCCTGCTGGGAACGCCCAACTACGCGGCCCCCGAGCAGGCCCGCGATCCCCACGGCGTGACGATCGCGGCCGACGTCTACTCGCTGGGATGCACGGCCGTGTTCTGCCTGACCGGCCGTCCGCCGTTTCCATCGGACCTGGTCGACGAGGTGCTTCGGCTGCATGCCGAGGCTCCCCGGCCGAGCATCCGAACGCGGCGCCCCGACGCACCCGACGCGATGGAGCGATTGATCCGGGCGATGATGGCGGTCGATCCGGGCGAACGGCCCAGCCCAAGCCGCGTGGTCGACGCGCTCGAGGCGCTGCTGGCCGCCGGACGCTTGGGGGAAGACGGCGCGGTTTGGTTGGAAAGCACCGAAGGGCCGCCGCGGCAAGAAGAGCCGGTCTCCGCGTTTCCGGCCGAGGGCAAGACGGACGAGGCCGGCGGGTCGCGGATCGACGTCGAGTGCCCCGAGTGCGGAACGGTGTACCATTTGCTGGCCGGCACCGTGGGCCGGGCGATGCAGTGCCCCAATAAGCTCTGCGGAGCGACGTTCGTGGTCGGGGCCCCGAGGCCCGATTCGCACGGGGCCATCGACGCCGAGATCGCCGCCCCGGCCAGGGAAGGCGACGAGCACGGCTCGGGCGAAGCACCCGGGGCGCCGTTCGAACAGAGCGTACCCGTCCCGGTCTCCCGCGCGTATCTCGAAGCCGAGATTGCCGAGTCGCCGCCTTCCGACGTCGAGGAGATCCCGGCCAGCGCGATTGCATCGGATCGCGAGCCCGCCGTGACGGAATCGCCAGTCGCCTTGACCTTGGCCGGGGCGCCCGCCGCGGCGAAGCCCGATACCGCCCGGCCCGGCGCGACGGCTGCCGCGCCGATCCGCGCGAGGCGGCGCGAGAGCCGCAAGCGACGCAAGGTGTCGCGGATTGCGGCCGGCACGGTTGCGGCCTTCGTGGTGGGGACCGCGCTGTTGCTCCCGTACGTGCCCTGGGACGTGCTCCGGCCCGACGCCGAGGCCCGCTGGGCTGAGACCATGCAACGGTTCGACGAGAAGAAGTGGGATCGGGTCGTGCGGGAGCTGGACGAGTTCGAGCGGGAGTTCCCCGACAACGCGCACGTGAGGGAGCTCCCATTCTTCCGCGACCTGTGCCGGGCAGGGCACGACGTTTACTCACCCGGCGGCGACGCGGCGAGCGGACTGGCGGCGCTGGAGCGGACCTTTCGCGATCACCGCGACAACCCGGCCTATGCGGCCTATTGCCCCCGGCTGTACGACGCGGTCTCGCGCCTGGTTGTGCGTTTCGTGGGCCGGGCCATCGAGACGTCGAACTCCGCCGGCGTCGAGTCGGCGCGCCGCGCCCACGAGCTGCTCACGACCGTCGGCCGGGCAATCGACGACGACGGCATACCCCGCCGGACCGAAGCCCTGGCCCTGGCCATCGAGTATGCCGAATCGGCGCTGCGCGTGGCCGCGATCCGGCAGGCCGCCGCCGACCAGATCGAACGGGCCCAAGCCCCGCATGCCGACGTGAGCGCCGACGCGATCTACGCCGAGATCGACCGGCTCATCGCGCAGTACGGCGACGTGCGCGAGGAGCTTCGCGACGTGTCGCGGCGTCTGCGCGATTCGGGCGAGCCGGCTCTGGCGGCCCTCGACGAACTCTACGTCTACTACAACCGCACGGGCATCGAGCGCTCGATCGAGGCGACCCGGCGACGCCTGGAACGGGCCGAAAAGGAAACCGACGACGGCCGAATCGCCGCCTACGGCGCCGAGGCCGCCCGCGTCGAGTTCGTGCCGCAGGCGCCCGACGGCCCGCCCCCGGGCACCGACGCCGAGGAGCCCGCGCCTCAGGGCAGCCTCGTGGTGGTCGTGTGGGGCGACGAGCCGGGCGACGTGCGTCTCTGGAACGACTGGAACCATCGCCGGGAGCTTCTCGCCGGGGCGCCCGCGGCGGAGCCGACCGAGGTCGTCTTTGCCTTGGCGCAAGGCATCCTGCACGCCTTCGATTTACAGGGAAACCTGCTCTGGGCGCGGCGCTTGGGGATCGACTCGGAGCGACTCCCTCGACGTCTCGATACGGCCGTGCCGATCTCGGTGGCCGTATCGACCGAGGACAATGCCCTGATCGCCGTGGAAGAGGCCACCGGACGCGTGCGGTGGCGATATCGGGTCGGTCAAGACGTCGCCGCGCCGCTGGTGGTCGTCGAGCGGTCCGTCGACGCGGAAGGCCGCGCCCGGCATTGCGGGCTGTTGCCCACCGCCGACGGAGAGATCCACGCAATCGAGCTGGTGCTCGGCAAGCCGCTGGGCCGCTTCGAGGTGGGCCATCCTCTGACCGTGGGCGGGGCGTACGACGCGAGGTCGGGCCTGGTCTACTTCCCCGCCGACTCGAAGCGGATCTTCGCCATCGACGCGGCCGCCGTCGACGACCCCGAGCGCCCCGCCTGCCGGGCGGTGCTGTTCACGAACCACGCCAGCGGGGCCCTCCGCTCCGAGCCGGCCGTGGTCGGCCGGTACCTGATCGTCTCCGAGGCGTCGGAATTGGAGCACACGCGCCTGCGGGCCTTCGAGATTCGCGATTCCATCGCGTTCGAACCGGCCGACCCCAGCCGCGGCGAGGCGACCCTCGAGGGCTGGACCTGGTTCGAGCCCCATTGCACGCCCGACCGCATCACGCTGATCACCGACCGGGGGCGTCTCGGGGTGTTCGGGCTGAACCTCGACAATCCCGACGAGGCCCTTTACCGCATCGTTCCCGACTGGGACACGGGTCGCCCCGGCCCCTACCGGGCCCTGGCGGTGCACGCCGAGGAGCACCTGCTCTGGATCATGGCGGGCGGGCTCCTCGAACAGCTCGCCGTCGACGTGCTGCACCAGCAGGTGCACTCGCTCTGGAAGCGAAGCACGGCGGCCGCGGGACTGGGGGGATTGCCCGTCCACCGGGCGCAAACCGATCGATTCGCCGCGCGGTTGTTCCTTGCCACGGCCTCGGCCACCGGCCGCGCTTACCACTTCACGGCGGTCGAGTCGGAGAGCGGCCGGCGGGTCTGGCAGCGGCAACTGGGCCTCAACCTGCTGGGCGATCCCGTCGTTGCGGACGACGGCGTGATGCTCGTCGATCGCAGCGGCCGCGTGCTGACGATCCGCTCCGACGTGCCCCGGGCCGAAGGCGAGCCCCTTCCCGACGGCGCCGACGCCGGGGCGATGATGCGGCTCGACTCGCCGTCGGGCTCGACGCACCTCGTGGTTCCGCTCGACGGGGGCACGCGATTGGCCGTTCGCGAGGTAGGAGCCGCCGCCCCCACGTCGGCGTCGTGGAACCAGGTCGCCCTGGCCGTCGGCGACCGGATCAACGGGCGCCCCTGTCTTGCGGGCGATTTTCTCGTGGTGCCGTGCAGCGACGGGCAGATTCGCCGCATTCGTTGGCGCGGCGAGGGACGGACCGACGGACGCGAGATCTCGTTCGGCACGGGCTCGACCGGGCGCGTCGACCTGACGGCGCTGGCCGACGGCGCGATCGTGATGGTCGACGGAGGCCGGCACCTGCGGCGCCTCGAGATTCGCTCCGAAGACGGGGTGACGCGCTGGGAACCGGCCGGCCGCGAGTTCGAGCCCGACGGCGACGCCCGCCTGTGCGGCGAGGTGCTCGCCGTCGACGACCGGCTGTTTCTCGCCGACACGCGGGGCACGTGGTACTGCCTCGATGTCCGCGACCCCGGCCGCCGCCTGGCCGTATGGCCGCTGCAAGCGCGCGTGACTTGCGGCCCCGCGCTTCGAGGATCTCATCTTGTCGCGGTGTCCGACCAGCGCAGGCTCATCTGCCTCGACCTCGATGCCCCGCCCGACGCCGCGCAACCCCGCTGGATCACCGACCCCTTGGAAGGCCGCATTCGGGGCCTGCCCGTGCTGGCGGGCGACACGTTGTGGGTGGCCGATAACAGCCGGCGCCTCACGGGAATTCGGCTTTCCGACGGCAAGGCGGCGTGGAGCGTGCGGCTCCGCGCGCGGGTCGGTCCCTCGGCCACGCCGGTGCCCTGCCATCGCGACAAGATGCTGGTGCCGCTCAGCGACGGCACCCTGCTGGTGATGCACGTCCCCTCGCCCGACTCCGAGGAGGTCGAGCCATGAAGCGGCTTCCGGTACTCATCGGCGCCGTCGTCGCCTGGTCATGCGCCACTGCGGCTTGGGGGCAGGCGCCGACCGGCTGGAGCGCGGCGCCGGCGACCGTGGCGATCGACTTTCGCCTGGCAGGCCCGAAGCGCGAAGCCGTGTTCCTCGACGACGGCTTCGCCTACGAGATCGCCGTCGAGTTTCTGCTGATCGGGCGCGATCAGGTCGCGATCGAGGCCGAGTTGGGCGAGCCCGGAGAGTTTCGCGTCGAGTCGGTCAATCCCGCGGCGATGGCCAAGTTGAAGAACGTGCGCGTCGAGGGACTTCGGGGCGCGGCGGAGGTCGAAGCCCGCGTCGTCGCCCTGAGCCGCAGCGACGTCACGGACCGCGCCCGGCAAGCCATCGCCAAAATCTGGGACCCGGCCGAGCGGCAACTCGCCTCCGAGGCGGACGCCGCCCCGCTGGGCGACGTGCGCCGTTATCTGGCCGAGCACGAAATCGAGATCCCCGACATTCGCGATCCGGAAAAGGCCGAGGCCGAGCTTCGCCGACTGTACCTCCAACACCGGACCCTGAATAGGGTGCTGCCCGACTTCCGGCTCGCGCTGGAGCAGTTCGCCGAGCGGAAGCCCAACTGGATCGGATCGCGCGACCTGGCGCGATGGCGCCAGGCCGAAGACCACGCGCTGATCGACGATTTCCACCGTCTCGTGGAATACGAGGTCAAGGAAGAGCACCTTCGCCGTTGCGGTCTCGTGTTCGAGAGCACCGTCGCCGATTTCGAGGCGAAGATCGACGGCCGTTTCGACGCCGTCTACCTGGCGATGAGCGGCAAGGTAGGCGACGATCCCGACGAGACGCGCAAGATGGCCCAGTCGCTCGGCCCGGCCGAGCTGCGCCGGTTGCGCGACGCGCTGCGCGTCGAGCTGCGGTGCCGCTTCTATCCGCCGGCCGACGAGCGGGATCCCAATTCCCAGTGGTTCCATGCCCAGCGGATCGCCTGCCAGGCCCGCGACGTCGCCTCGATCCGCGTCGAGGGTCGCCTCGACCCGGCCCGGCACGACCGCGTCGACTGGTGGGCCCTCGAAGGCTACGACAACGCCCAGGTGTTCTTTGCGGCCGACGAGGCTCCGGGCCTTCGCGTGGATCCGCCGATCCGCAACGGATGGATCCGCGTCGTGGCCACGGGCGACAAGTCCGTCGATTACGTGCTGCGGTTTCGGCCGCGCGAAAAGAAGGAAGGCATCGACGTCGTGATCTACGAATCCACGGCGCAGGCCGATGTCACGTTCCCCTATTGAACGGTCCGCGAGACGCCTCGACCACAAACGATGCGACGAATCCAGGACGATCAACGAACCCGGTTCCGGCCCCCGGCCGCGCGGCGGGCCGCAATCTGCCTTGTTGCCGCGACGGCACTCCTGGCCGGCGCCGTCCCCGGCGCCGAGTTGCTCGAGGGCGAGTTCGGCAACGTCGACTTGGGTCGGCCCTTGATCGAGCCGGCCCGGTTTCCCACGATCGGCGAGCTTCGGCGCCTGGTGGCCAGGCCGGAGATCACCACGGTCTTGATGTTCAAGCTGTTCGCCGGCGGCGACAATCACCATTTGCCCGTCTGGTCGGAAGACGGCCTCCGCCTGGCGTTCCAGCAGAGCGACGGTCGAGCTTCGTCGAGCAAGCTCTTCGTGTTTTCGTCGCTCGACCGGCGAGAGCCCACGCCGTTGACCGACCAGCCCGGCGCCTACGACTACATGCTGCGATGGGCGGTGAACCAGCCTTTGGCCCTGGCGTTCGCCCGAATCGATCCGGCGCGCCAGACCACCCGGATCTACCTTGCCGACGACGGGTCGGCCCCGCGGGCGATCACCGCGAACGAAGGCCGGCACGTTTTTCCGGCCCTCTATCGGCGGACCGACGGGATCTGGCGTCTGGTGTACGAAGCCGACGGGCGTCTGATGCACGAGGCATGGGACGACGAGGGCCCGGTGGACCGCCCGGCGGCGCTGGCGCGCGGCACGTCGGCCCGCTGGTCGCGCGACGGCTACCGGCTGCTATTTGCCCTGGAGCGGTATCGGCAGGGCAAGCTCGTAGCGTACGACGTAGCCTTGCGGAACCTGCGGACCGAGGTCAATCGCCTTCTGCCGGCGGGCGAGGAGGGCGTCGTGCGAAGCCCGACCTGGTCGCCCGACGAGCGGTACGCGGCCTATTACGTGCGTTCCCCGGGCGACGACCGCCCGTGGCGAATTCGCCTCTGCCCGACCGGCGAGGAGGGGACGGCGCGGACCGTCGGCGGCGACGTCGTGGTGAACCGCGACTTCGAGTCGGAGGGCCCCGCCTGGGAGCCGAGCGGCCGCCGGGTGTGGTTCTTCTCGAACGAGCACCGGCAGCAAGCATACCATCCGCTCGTCGCGGCCGACGTCGCGAGCGGAGAGTTGCTCGTGGTCGACTATCCCCGGCGATGCACGACGCCCAACGATCTGGCGATCAACCCGGCCACGCTCGTGCCCGAAATGGCCTTTGTGGCCCACGACGGCCTGCCGCGGGACCTGTTCCTTTTGATGTTGAATCACTATTGACGCCATGCCGCACGTCCAATGCCCCAAGTGCAAGACTCGGCTTGACCTCGACGACCGCTGGGCCGGCCGCCAGGGGCGATGCCCGAATTGCCGGGCCGTGTTGTCGATTCCCGGCCCCGCGTCGCCGACGGCATCGCCCGGCGAGGGCGCCGGTTCGCCCCCGCCGCTCCCCGCGGCCACCCAGGGGGCCGCTCCTCCGCCACTTCCCGAGCCCCGATCGTTCGCGAGCGCTCGCGGCGCGAGGCTTTGGCTGTTCGTCGTCGCGGGGGGACTGGCGTGCGTCGCGACGGTCGGCCTGACGGTGTTGGGCGGCCGGATGCGGGCCGATCGAGGGGCCCCGAGCGTCGACGCATCGCGGGCAGCCGCGGCCGCCTCGGCGAGCGGCGAGCCGGATGCGGTCGCGACCGACGGTGCTGAGGGCTCGCTGCGCTCGACTCGAGCCACCGCACCTTCGGACTCGGCCGCCCCGTACTTGTCCGCATCGACCCCGTCTTCAACCCCGGCTACCCGACCGGAGCCAGTCAGGGAGGGCGACGAAGGATTGGTGGGCATCTCCCGGCAGTACGACGATCTCGATTGCCAGCGGATCCAGGGCCGTCACGGCGTTCGCATCCCCGGGGCGGCGACGATCATCGAGGTCAACGGGCTGCGCCTGCCGATCGCGAACCCTTCGGGGCTGGCCGCGGCGCCGGCCCCGATTCTGTTGCTGCCGCGGGGTACGCACGCCGTGCGGTTCCGGCCCAGCGAGTTGCCCCTCGAAATCGCAATCGACGACGATTTCGTCGCGCAGTACGGAACCATGCGTACGTTTTTCAGCGTGGGCGGGTCGATCCGTGGCGATGAACTGACCAGCCGGGGGGCCCGGGCGATGGACGTGCACGGCGCCCCGTTCCTGCTGAACTTCATGGGGGCGGCCGACGCGACCCAAGGACGTTGGGCCGTGGCCGAGCGCAAGTTTCGCCGCGCGTTGGTGGTCAACCCCACGTTCGGCCCCGCCCACCTGAACCTGGCCGAATGCCTCTTCCGCCGCAACGAGATGGCCGAGGCCGCCCGGGAATGCGCGCTGGCCGAGGCATTCAACGTCCACGACGTCTTCGGACTGGCCGCGGCGATCACCCGGTTTCGCCGCAAGCTGGGCGAGCCGATCGGCCGGCCCACTACGGCCGACGTTCGCGTCGAATCGTACGTCAGCACCGAGCCGATCTCGGAAGACGATCACCGCCTGACGGCCCTGCTCGAAGGCGTCAGCAAGTATGCGATCCGGGATGAGGAGCGGGGCAAGATCCTCAACAACCTGGCGGTGCACTTTGCCGACACCGACCGGCCCCAACTGGCCCTGCACCACTTCCGCGGCGCCCTGGCGGTGGTCAAGGTCGCCGGCCCCGAACGATTCGAGCTGGCCGCGCAGATCTTCTCGAACATGAGCCGCGTATGCCGCCGGGCCGGATTCGAGGAAGCCGCCGAATACGAACGCATGCGACACCTGGTATCGCCATGACGACCAAACGCGGAAAGAACGTGAAATCACCCGAGCCGCTGCGACTCGCGGCATCGGCCATCCTGGTCGTGGCTTTGGTCGGGCCGGCGTGCCTGGCGGCCGGCACGCGCTGGTGGGCCCTGGCGGCTGGGGCGTCCGCGGCCGGACAGCGATCGGTGCTCGACCGGGGCATCGAGGAGCCGGCGACGCCTTCGCCCAAATCCGAGCCGCCCGCGGCGGCCGCCCGACACGCTCCCGATCCGCCCGCCGAATCCGCGGAGGCCGGGCAACCGTTCCCCACGGCAAGAGAGGAAGAAGAGGTAGACGAGAAGAAGACGAAAAGGAAAGAGGAGGAGGAGGAGGAAGAAAAGCCCCAGCCGCGCGGCAGTCGATCGCGTGCGGCCCGGACGGCAGGCGAAACGTCGCTCGACGCGCCCACGGATGACGAAGCCGAGCAGCAGCGGCCGCCGACGCGCAAGCAGGAAGTCTACGACGTGGTCCACTGGGAGCCTTCGGATCGGCAGCCGGTCCGCGACATGCCGATCGTCCTTTACCCCGAGTACCTCTCCGTGCCGCTGCCCGCCGAGCGGCGTTCCGAGACGATCGTGTTCCAGCGATGGACGACCGCGGGCACGGCCAAGCATTCCATCCCGGCGCGACAGATCGTGCGAATCGAGTACTACGAGCGCCGGGTCGGCAAGCAGGCCGCCCGGGAACTGGGGCTTTCGAGCTTCGAGGTGCTCGCCGAGCCGGGCCGGGTGGTCGACCTCTCGAAACGGCCCGAGAGCTACGACGCGGCCGAAGAACTGCTGCGCACGGCCCTCGAGGAGCACGACTCGGCCGTCCAGCGGGGCCTGCGCAAGGGGACCGTATGGAACGAGAAGATTCGCCAGCCCCTCGTGCAGGCGCTGGTCAACCTGACTCTGGGCCGGGTCGATCAGCTTATCGCCCAATCGCTCCACCAACGGGCCGAGGGCGAGTGCGATCGCCTCTCGGACGAGTTTCCCGAGTGGCCGGCCCAGTCGCCCGAGCTGCGCCGCCGCTACGACCAGATTCTCGAAGCCCGCGCCGGGCGGGCACTCGAACAGCACGACTACGCCACGGTGCGGGAGTTGCTCGACCGGGCCGTGATGCGGTTGGACGGCCAGCTCGACGGGGCGGGCCTCCGCGTTCGGCAGCGGCTCATCGACGAGGCAAGCCGCCTGTTCAACGAAGCCCGGGCGCTCAAGGAATCGAGCCCGCAAGAGGCCCTCGACCGTCTCGACGAGGCCGCGCGCATCTGGCCCGGTCTGCCCGGCCTCGACGACGAGCGGCGTCGCATGGTGGGTGATTATCCCATCCTGCACTGCGCCTATTCCGAGCTGCCTCGAAGCCTGTCGCCGCTCGAAGCCCGCACGCCGGTCGAGCGGCACGCCGCGTCACTCGTCTACGAGAGCCTGGTGAGCTGGGTCGACCATCCGCGGTCGGGCTCCCATTACGAATGCCGGCTCGCCCAGGGCCGGCCCATTCCCATCGAGCGGGGCCGGGCGTTTCATTTGCCGCGATGCTTCTGGGCCGACGACGAGCGGCGCGTGCCCTGCACCGTCGAAGACGTGCGGTGGACGGTCAAGCTGCTCAACCACGACGGGCGGCCCGGCTATTCGCCCGCCCGGGCGCGATTGCTCGGGGGCGTCCGGAACTCCGACGACAACGATCCGCGCGTGGCCCTGGTCACGCTCCAACGCGACCACTGGCAGCCGCTGTCGCTGATGGACTTTCCCGTGATCCCCCACCCCGATCTCTCCCGGCAACGGGAACTCCAGGGCGAACTCGATCGCCTGCGGACCCAGCCGATGGGAACGGGCCCCTTCCGTTACGTGCCGGACGACGATCCCGACGTGTTTCGACTCGCGGCCAATCCGTGGTACCGCGTTGCCGACCGGCCGAAGATTCGCGAGGTCGTATTCCATCGGCTCGAGCCGACCCGGGCGGTCGATCAGTTCCTCCAAGGCCGAATCCACCTGATCTACGGGGTGCAGCCCAAGCACGTGGTTCAACTCCGCGACCAGGGACGGCAGGTCGTTTGCCTGAAGACGCCCTCGGTCTGGTTCCTTGCGCCGAACTACCGCCGGCGCCTGCCGGCCAGCCGCAACGTGCGCCTGGCGGTCGCGCACGCCGTGCGTCGCGAGGAGATCCTCGATCAGTACTTCCGCGTCGCCCGAGGGTCGAAAGACCACGTGGCCTTGAACGGCCCCTATCCCGCCGAATCGTGGGCCTGCCATCGCAAGCTCTCGATCTACCGGGCCCAGGACGAACGGCAGAGAGAGGTCGAGCTGGGGACGGCCAAGGCCCTGGCCGGCCTGGCCCGGCGAGAGCTGGGGCACGATGCGCTGCGTCTGACGCTCGTCTACCCGTCGGGGAGCGAAGAGATCCAACAGGCGTGTGAGCAGATCCGCACCCACGTGGGCGAGGTCGGGGTGACGCTCGAACTGGTCGGCGTGTCGCCGGCGGCCTTCTACGAGCGGATCGTCGACCGGCACGATTTCGATCTGGCCTATTGGCGGCACGATTTCGAAGACTCCAGCTACTGGCTCGAGCCCCTGCTCGACCACGACGCCGAAGCTCGCCGCCCCGGCGGCCCGAACTTCATGGGCTACACCCCCGATGCCGACTTGGCCGAGGCGTTCGCGCGAATCAACCGACACAAACACTTCCCCACGATTCAAGCGACGACCCATACCATCCACGAACGGATCGCTCGCGAGGCCGTCGTGGTCCCCTTGTGGCAGTTGGGCACCTACGTGGCCGTGGCCCCGGGCCTGCATCCCAAGGACCGCGCCGGCCGGGCCGCCGCGCTGGATCCCTTCGACTTGTTCGCCAACGTCGAGCACTGGGAACTGGAGGCGAAACCATGAGGCCCCGCCATGAATCGCCGTCCTCGAAAAAGTCGTTCATCTTGGGGCTCGTCGGCTGGCTTGCCCTCGGCGCGGCGGTCTGGGCCGACGGGCTGTCGGCGAACGTCGGCGAGCCCTACACGTTGACGGTCTGCCTGCGGTTCTCCGACGATCCGGTGTTCACCCGGTTCTACACCCATTCGGTCCGCCGCCAGGTGCACGACCAACTGGCCGACTACTTCGGGAGCCTCGTCGAGTTGGAGGTCGTCTCCGAGCATCCGTTTGGCGAGAGCATCGGCGAAGCCGGCCTCGCCGGCCTGACCGTCGAGCCCGAGCAGTTCGACCGGGTGCCCATCGCGGAAAAGCTCTTTCTGGGGACAATCGACTTTGAGGCGGGGCAATATCGCCTCGCGTGGCGGCAGATCGACGGCGAGATGCAGCGCGTGGGTCCCCTGCGCGGGCGCGCGACGCCCGACCGGCAATGGCTGGCCAAGGCGGTGTGCCTGGCGGTCCGCGACGACTTCGCCCCGGTCGCCGTGGTCGAGCCGGCGGGAACCGACGCGGCCCGGCTCGAGTTTCGCGGCGCCGGCCGGGGTACGCGGCTGGCCTCGCTCCTGGCCGAAGGCTGCGTGCTCCAGCCGTATTGGGTCATCCGGCGGCAGGGCGGAGCGCTCAGCCGAACGCCGATCCCCTACACCCTGCTGCGCATCGAGCCGGGCGCCGACGCAACCCGGGCCGCCGTGGTCTCGAGCCTGCCCGATCCCTGGAAGCGGACCGCCCGCGTCGCCGGATTCCAGGCGATCAAGCTCAACACCCGTTCGGGGCGGTTCCGCCTTCGGCTGGTCGACGCCGAAAGCGGCGCGCCCGTGCAGAACTGCCAGGTGTACGCCAACAGCCGGGGGTTCGACCACCTCGGCGACGCCGACCGGCTCGATCCACCCGATCGGCATGGCTGGGTGATCGCCCCAAAGCCGTTTTCCGACCTGGCCTACGTCGAGATCGTGCAGAGCGGAGGCGCGGTCTCCCGTCTGTTGTTGCCGATCACCGACGCGTGGTGCGAGGAGGTGTGCAAGCTTCGCGTGGAGGAGAAGGCCGCCGACAAGGGCGATTGGCAGCGCGACGCCGCCGTGCTCGTCCAGGACGTGCAGGTCCTCCAGGGCATGCTCGATCAGTACGTCCGCCAGTTGAACCTGCACAACGAGAGGAAACAGTACGAGCAGGCCCTCGAGCACGTCCGAATCGCGGTGCGGACCCTCGATCCGCTCCGGGAGACGATCCGCCGCGACGCCGCCGATCTGCGGGCCCGGGCCGGCACACTCGACCTCGATTCGGACCAGCGTCTGGCCTGGATCGCCGAGCGAGTGGGGGAGGTCGACGTGCGGGTCGAGGAGCTGGGCGCCATGGAGGCGAAGCTCGAAGAGACGATCCGCAAGGTCGAGTCGGACAACCTCGCCGCGGTGCAGGCCCAATTGGCCGAAGACCTCGTGCGCCAGGGCGACGTCGAAGGGGCCATCGCCAACTACCGCGAGGCTGTGCGCCTGAGCCCCGAGTCGGGCTTCGCCCGGCGGCTCCAGGAGCTCGAATCGACCTGGCAGATCAAGGACGAAGGGCACCGCGTGGCGAGGGCCTTCGTCTTCGAAACCTGGGCCGACGCCCGCATCACCCAGTTCGAACAACGCCTGCCCGAGGCCCAGGAGGCTTTCAAGAAGCTGGTCGAGGTCGACGATCATCTGACCGCCCGGCGCCTGCTGAAATCGACCGACGAGCACCTGCGCGAGCTGTCCGACCTGGTCGACATGCTGTTGCCGCGAACAGGCGAGGCCGATCGCGAAGACCGCGAGAAGTACATCGCCCTGGCCGACGAAATGGCCCGATTCCAGCTCGAAGTGAGCGCCTATCTGAAGCGCCGACTCGAACCCTCCTCCGCGGCCGAAAAGCCTCACCGCGGCGATCCGCCGACCCGCCCGGCGCCGATGATCGAGGAGGAGGAAGAGGAAGAAGACGTCGCGCCGTAGCCGGGACCATTTGGGAACGCCGGGTGATGCGGCGAGACGGAAGCCTCTTGTTTACAGGCCCGCCCCGGTGATGCGGCGGGTCAGCTCGAAGAAACCCCGCTTGCGCGGATGGCCGATCCGCCAATCGACCGGCACCGACTGGTAGCCGGCCTCGAAGGGCTCGTCGCGTCGGCGGAAGTCGAAGTATCCCCACGAGGCGTACTCGCCCAGTGCCGCCAGGTAGTTGTTCGCGGGCCGGTCGAAGTCGTAGTGGTCGTCCTCGTTGAACAGGATCGGCATGGGGCGGTAGCCGGCGACCTCGCGCGTCCGGCGGACCATCGCGGCGATCCGTTTCGGGTCGTCGACGCCGTTGCCGTGCAGCAGGAGATAATCGGCGGCCCCCACGACGTTTTCGCCCGGGATGGTCCCTCCGCCGTAGCTCGTGCTGACGTAGAGGCGGCGCCCGCCGCGCACGATCCCCCGGGCGCGCCGGATGAGCTCGTGCACGCGGCCGGGCTGCAGAATCGCGTGGTCGTAGCGGACGTTGCACTCGTTGTTGATCTCGATCATCACGTTGCGGTAGCCGCGCCCGAGCACCCACTCGACCGCGTTGTCGACGCCGCGGATCACCGCCGCCTCGTCGGCCAGGCGATGGTCCTGGCCGAAGTAGAAGATGCCCACGATGGGCACCATGCCCAGCTCGTCGGCCTTGTCGAGAATGCGCTCCAGACGGCCCATGTAGTCAGGCCGCAGCGATCCGTCGGCCCGCAGCGCCGAGTTGTGCCAGGGCTGCTGTTTCGAGTATCCCTCGGGGCTGCCGCCCTGGAGGTTGATCGTGAACGATAGCAACCCGTGCTCCCGCCACGCCGGCATGGCCGCGATGAACTCGTCGGTGTTGCGCTCGGGGTCCCACTTGCCCGTGTCGGGATAGGCCCAGCGGCCGGCCGTTTCGGGATTCAGATCGTCGAAGATACCCTGGACCATGCGGCTGTTCAGCAGCAGGCCCTCGATCTTCCTGCCCTCGAACCGGCGTCCCTCGTAGGTGGGCTGGCCGTTGACGTAGAACATCTCGCCCCGAATCGACACTTCGGTGTGCCGCGTCGTTTCGGCGCTCTCGGCCGCGCAGGCCAGCGCCGCCGTCGCCCCGATCAGGATGAACACGCGGTGACGCATCGATCGATCCTCCGAAAAAAAAGGTGCGCGGGTATGCCAAACGCCGCTTCCGACGCCGTTTCGATCCGCCGCTTTCAATGCGGGAAAACCGGCCGGAAGCGTGCTCCAAAGCCCCGTGCCGTCCTCTCCGACGTTCAGCCCCGATAGAGCGCCCGGCTTTTCGCGCGGGCTCGGCGCACGCGCGATGAGGCAAGGGTCCGTCGCCGCGGCGCGCCCCACGGCGACCGCAGCGTCTTCGGAGGCTCACGTCGGAGACCTTCGCGTCGGGGCTCGGAGCCTTTGATTCCCATCCTAATCCGCTGCCCTCCAGCCTGCCAGCACCGCCGCGAGGTTCGAAATCGAGCATTGCCGGCTTACGAGGGCCGCGCGGCGACGAAGCCGACGGCAGCCTCCGTTGCGAACTCGCCGCGAAAACCGCGACAGCAAGGAAAAGGCCCCGTGACGGGCATGACGGTGTTCGTCACGTCCTGGGCGTTTCTGTCGGCGCTGCCGATGGATCCCGCGATCAGCCCGACGTTGTTGCCGCGCTGGCTTCTGAGAGCCGCGTTGGCGGGGGGGCTTCGAGGGGCGGCGGCCGGGGCCAGGTGCCCCGGTTCCACCGGGCACCGGTTTGACGCGTCCGTCGTGCGAAGCCTACCATTTGGGGTGAGCCGCACTCCGAACGAGCGGCCGCGATGCCAGTAACTCTTCCAACGGAGATCGACCATGACCGCCGAGTCTCGAAACGCAACCATCCGACGGCGCACGTTTCTGGCCGGGGCCGCCGCCACGACCGTCGGCGTGGTGAAGCCTTCGCTCGCCCGTGGCACCTCGGCCAACTCGAGGGTCACCCTCGGGCTGATCGGCTGCGGCGGGCGCGGCAATTGGATCGCAAATCTGTTCACCAAGACCGATCGCTACCGGTTCGTGGCCCTGGCCGACTATTTTCAGGATCGCGTCGACGCGGTGGGCAACCGGCTCGAGGTCGACCCGGCACATCGCTACACCACCCTGTCGGGCTACAAGCGGCTGTTGGACCAGAAGCTCGACGCCGTGGTGATTGAGACCCCGCCTTATTTCCACCCCGAGCAGGCGGCCGCGGCCGTGGCGGCCGGCAAGCACGTGTTCGTGGCCAAGCCGATCGCCGTCGACGTGCCCGGCTGCATGAGCATGGGCGAGTCGGGCAAGCGGGCCTCGGCCGAGAAGCTCGTTTTTCTGGTCGACTTCCAGACCCGGGCGCACGCCCTTTACCGCGAGGCGGCGCGACGGATCCACGCCGGCGACCTGGGCAAGATCTCCTGCGCCGAGTGTCATTACCCTTGGGCCGGCGGCGGCAAGGGAAGCCCGGCGGCGAATCCCGAGGACGGCCTGCGCAAGTGGTACCAGACCCTCGAGCTGTGCGGCGACGTGATCGTCGAACAGGACATCCACGCCCTGGACGTGGCCACCTGGTTCCTCGACGCCGCCCCCGTGCAGGCGACCGGGACGGGGGGACGCCCTTTGCGCGAATTCGGCGACTTCTGGGACCATTTTTCGGTCATCTACAAGTTCCCAGGCGACGTCGTGCTGACGCACACCTCGGTCAAGGCCATCCCCGGCTGCCGCGACGAAATCCGCTGCCGCGTGTTCGGCGGCGGAGGCATGGCCCATTCCGACTATTTCGGCGACGTCTGGATTCGCGGCAACAAACCCTTCGAAGGCGGCACGCTGGGCAATCTCTATACCGACGGGACACTGACCAACATCGAGGAGTTCTACGCGGCCGTGACCGAGGAAAAGTGCGACAACCCCACCGTGGCCCCGTCGGTCCGCTCGAACCTGACCGCCGTGCTCGGGCGCGAGGCCGCCTACCGGCACGATACGGTCACCTGGAACGAGATCGTCGAGGCCGACGTCAAGCTCGAGGCCGATCTGCGCGGGCTGAAGACTTGACGCGCGCCTCGGGGCCGCAAGGACGAACGACGACCCCGGCGCTCGGCGCGGGACCTGCCCCCGCCGTCTTCGGTGCCGTCTTCCTACCGAGGGCACGCCGCGCCGCCAGGCAGCGCCCTTGGGAGCAAGAACGCGGTTTGAAACGAGGCGCACATCGGCGGCGGGCGCGATCATGGGCGACGTGAACCAACTGCTGTTCGTCAAGAAGCATGCCGAGCATCTGTACGGCCCCTATCTCGAGGTGGGTGCCCGCGACTACGGCAGCACGCAGGATTTGCAGCCGGTTCTGGTCCACGGGGGCGCCTACACCCGCGTCGACATGCAGGCCGGGCGCGGGGTCGACGTCGTGCTCGATCTGGCCGGCCCGTTCGACGAGGTCGATGCGTGCCTGGGAGGGGCCCGGTTCGGGACGATCTTCTGCCTGAGCGTGCTCGAGCATTGCGAGCAGCCCTTCGGCATGGCCGAGAACCTGACCCGCCTGCTCGCCCCGGGGGGCAAGGTCTGCGTGTCGGTACCCTTTGCCTGGCAGTTTCACGGGTATCCCAGCGATTACTGGCGGTTTACCCACGAGGGGGTCAAGCGGTTGTTTCCGCGTTTGACCTTCGAGCCCGAGCGGTGCGCGTGGGCCACGCCGCGGAAGGGCGACTTTCGGGCCGTCGACCGCCGGATCGGCCGGTTGTCGTTCGGGTTCACGGCGCACCGCGAGCAAGGGCACTTGTTCCGCGGTCTGTCGGCCAAGATACTGGGGTTGTTGCCGAAGCTGGGTCTGCTGCGTTGGCTGGCAGGGCACCGTTACGTGCTGGCGCCGACGAATCTGTTGATGATCGGAGAATCGAGCGATGGAGCCGCGAGAGATCGTGCGCCGGGCCATTGAGTTTCAATCGCCCCCGCGCCTGCCCTTCTGGCAGCACGAGATCCCCTGGGCCCCCGACGACGTGTGCGACGTCTGGGAGATGGATCGGGCCGAGGCGGGCTGGTTCTTCGACAACGCCGCGTCCGACGACTGGCAATGCCGCTGGGAGCGGACCGAAACGAAGAACATGGGCCAGGTCGTGGGCCATCCGCTGGCCGACTGGTCGGCCCTGGACGCCTACCGCCCGCCCGACCCCCACAACCCCTTCTACTTCGAGCGGCTCGGCCCGCTGCTCGACGAGGCGGGCGACCGCTACGTGGCCGTCACCAGCCATTTCAACCTCATCGAACGCCTGCACATGCTTCGTGGCTTCGCCGCGACCATGGAGGACTTCTACCGCGAGCCCAAGCGCGTCGAGCGCGTGCTCGACATGATCCTCGAGTTCAAGCTGGGCATGTTCGACGCGCTCCGCCGTCGGTTCGGCGACGCGATCGACGGGTTGTTCCTCACCGACGACTGGGGAACGCAGCAGGGCACCTTCGTCAGCCGGAAGACCTTCGAGCAGTTCTTCGCCTACCGCTACGCCGAGTTGTTCGAGGCGATTCACGGGCACGGCTGGCACGTGATCCTGCACAGTTGCGGGCGGATCAACGATTTCGCCCTCCGCTTGGCCGAGCTGGGCGTCGACGTGCTCAACATGCAGCAGCCGCGGGCGTACGGGCTGGTCGAGTTCGGCGAGGCGTGCCGCGGCAGGGTCTGCTTTTTGACGACGGTCGACATCCAGTCGACCCTGCCCCGCGGCGTAGCCGACGAGGTGCGGGAAGAAGCCCGGCAACTCGTCCGCCACTGGAGCACCCCGAGGGGGGGGCTGATCGTGTTCAACTACGGCGATCCCGAAGCCCTGGCCGTCGACCCCGCGATGACCGAGGTCATGTTCGACGAGTTCGTCAAGCTGAAAGATTACTGGCACCGTGCCGCGGCGCCGGGGTAGGAACATTCGCTCGTCGCCGCTTCATCCATTGCGCCCGATGCGGCAAGTGGGAGTATTTCGAAGAGGATTGCCCGGGTTGTGCGAGTTCGAGAGAATCTTCGCGGGACGCTTGAGGGACGATTCGGAACGGGCGCCGACCCAGCCCAGATCCATCGCGGTCTGGGATTGCGGCCCTCGTCGCGGGGTGCGGTTGCTCTGCTATTGACGCCGA